>Ga0065708_1014765_pt1 | contig 20604 bp, 19 predicted proteins | sample Hoacrofraction12_2_FD_59095 | JGI IMG/M metagenome (GOLD analysis project Ga0065708, IMG submission 59095) | Hoatzin crop microbial communities from Cojedes, Venezuela, sample from fiber fraction 12 v1 | ecosystem: Host-associated > Birds > Digestive system > Esophagus > Crop | place: Venezuela... | reverse complement strand
ACTAATACGTTGCTTAGTGGAGGACAAACAGGAAAGGATACGTTTGGTAAAATAACTCACGAGAAAGGATTCTACCGTCAGACATTCAAGGCTTTCAAGCCAAATTTCGACCGTATCATTATGTGTGGTGTGTTGCCGGTTACACTCTCCGACCTCACCAGCGGATATAATATCGCCACAAACATCTCCTTGGACTCCGATTATAACACTATGTTAGGATTCTCCGAAGAGGACGTGAGAAATATTATTGGTTATTATCAGAAAAATGGATTGATAAAAAGGAGCGAGGAGGAGATTTTCGCAGAAATGAGACCGTGGTACGACAGTTACTGTTTCAGCTACGACAGTCTGGAGACAGACCCTGGCATGTACAACTCAAATAATGTGCTTAGCTATCTCGGCTACCTCATCCGCAAAGGAAAATCCCCCGACTCTCTTATAGACCGGAACAGTTCTACCGACTTTCAAAAGCTTAAAACTTTAGCCGAGATTGACAGCCAGCACAGGGTAGGGGAAAATAAAGGCGTTATAGAGCGAATAATAGAGAAAGGTTATATTTTAGACACGCTTTATGATGAATTTGACGCATCTAAAACAAACGATATCATTTATTTGCCCTCACTGATGTATTACAACGGCTTACTGACTCTCGGCAAACTGCCAAACGGTATGGAAGCGATGACAATTCCCAATCTCAATGCCCGCAAGCTCTTTTATGATTATATTGCAAGCGTTTTGGAGGAGTTTGCGCCCGGCACGGCTGAGAAATTCAAACCCCTTGCATATAATGCGGCAATGAAAGGAGAATGGAGGCCAATGTTCGAGTTTGCCGCTGAAGAATATCGCTCAAAGTCCAACGTCCGTCTTCTCCGACACGGGGAGGGTTCACCGCAACTCTTCCTGCTCTCGTTGTTGAATATGAGCCCATATTATTTCACTATTCCGGAAGAAGAAATAAACGGTATGTACTGCGACCTTTTTATGACGCCTAACAAACATAGCTTCAGTAATTTGCGGCACTCGTATATCATAGAACTGAAAAATATAAAAACGAATGCGACGCAAGCGGAACTGGATGCGAAATGGCAAGAAGCCTGCGAGCAGGTTAAACGCTATGCCGAAACTGACGATTCTAAAAAGCTAGCACAAGGTACGCTGCTTCATCCCATAGTTATGATATTTAAGGGATTACAATGCGTAAAGTGCGAGCAAGTGTGACTCTTTGTGTACTTTTGCAAAAGGACGGAAATCAATCGGCATCGACCTGTCTGCGGAATATCATAAAATTGCACGTGACAGAATACAACCACGACTGGCTTTATAAAACATTTACTATGTATGGCTTTTTGAGTACTTTAATTTGATAAACGTCAATATGAACCAATTAAATGAAACTGAAGGGTTTTTCGTATAAAGAAAGGAATTGGCAGTTGACAGGTATCGACTTTACCATTCTGAACCTTATTGTCGGCAAAAGCACTGCCGGCAAATCGAAAACTTTGCGAAGTCTTTATAATGTAGCCAATATCATCAAAGGCTGTATAGAAAAAGACTACGACAATGTTGAAGCACTATTGGAATTTGAGGATGATGATGCAACTATAGAGTTTTCGTTCAAAATCGTCGATGGAATCGTTATAAATGAAAATCTTACAAAGAATGGAGATGTCGTTATCTCTAGAAATGACGAAATAACTCTGCTGTATAATGAACAAATACAACCTCCCATTGACAAACTTGTGGTAAACGTGAGAGTGGATGAAAAAGAATATCCACTGATTTACAAGTTGTCTGTGTGGGCTAATGCGCTCGAATTCATTGGTTTCAACAAAATCGATGACTCCTGGAAAAACGGCAGGCTTGTTAAAATGCTCAATACTATCAGCGATGCACAAAAGCAAAGTATTTCTGATACATTGGCAGAAGTGCTTGACTATGATATTAATGAAATTAAAATTGAGGATAAAGCGATTTTTAAGATAGTGTCTGTAAAAGAGAAAGGAATAGACGGATATTTACCTGTAGAAACTCTGTCAACGGGGCTGTTCCGCACACTCACTATCCTTGTATATATGGAGTATTTGCGCACGAAGAACAACAACGGAACGATTCTTATAGATGACTTCTGCGAGGGTCTTGACTACAACCATTCCACAAAACTGGGTAAAGAAATATACAGACTATGCGATGAAATGGACATACAATTAATCACGGCATCGAATGATTCGTTTCTTATGGATGTCGTTCCATTAAAATATTGGAATATTCTAATCCGAAACGGCAATGTGGTGGAAAGCTACAACCAATCAAAAAACTATGGGATGTTCGAAGAGTTTATGTACACAGGGCTGAGCAATTTCGACTTGTTGGCATCAAACTTCATATACAACTACACAACTCAGAAGCAATGAGGACTTCGCTTTAATATAGATTAATGTGTACTATCCTTTAGGAATATAGACATTTTTATATGGTTTTGCCCAGAAAAAGATGAATTTCGAGCTATTTTTTCACTTTTTTCTTTGACTTGGTTGACAATTTAGAAAATTATTTGTAACTTTGAATAGAATTTAATCATAAAAGAGTAAAAACGACAGCTATGAGAGATATAAAAGATGTTGCAAAATATGTGGGTATTTCGATGATATCTAAAGGTTTGACGGTAAGCCCATTGAAATTACAGAAGATGCTGTACTATGTGCAAGCATGGTATATGGTATTCTTTGGCAGAGAAAATACTTTGTTTGAAGATATACCTGAGGCTTGGGTAAACGGCCCTGTTTACCCGGTGATTTACCATATATACAAGGATAAGGTATCCGGAATGTTTGATAATTTAAGATTATCGGACTTTACAGATATTAAAGATGAAGAGAGCGCGTTTCGTATGATTTCTAATAAAATGGCTTTCACTAAGGATGAAGAAGAGTTTATCGATTCTGTTATTACTCTCTATGGCTCTAAGTCGGAAAATGAGTTGGTTCTATATACACACATAGAAAAACCTTGGTCAGAAAAACGTGAGGGGTTAAAACCCTACGAAAACTCAAATGAGAAATTATCATTGGATACTATATACAATTATTACAGAAGTCGTCACAAACGTAATCAGGAAAAATATGAAACTGCCAATTGAAGACATATTGTTTGAAGAAGATATAAGAGTTTATAACAGTCCTGATAAATTTACGAAGCAACTTTCTACAGAAAATCCATAGGCTATCACCACTTAATCGGCGAAATTGAGGGTGAGCTGGGTGTCGCCGAGGAGGTTGTAGGAGCGGCGATGGAATGGGGTGATGCCGTATTTTTGGATGGCCTCACGGTGCTTGCGGGTGGGATAGCCCTTATTGCTGGCCCAATCATATTGCGGATACTGTGCGGCGAGAGAGAGCATATAGTCGTCGCGATAGGTTTTGGCGAGGATGCTGGCGGCAGCGATGGAAAGGTATTTGGCGTCGCCCTTGACAACAGTATGATAAGGGACGGCTGACTCCTTGCCGTCGATGGAATGGCGGTAAGGGAAGAAACGGTTGCCATCGACGATGATGTGCTGCGGCCTGACGGTGAGGGCATCCAAGGCACGGTGCATAGCGAGAATGCTGGCACGAAGAATATTTATCTTGTCGATTTCTTCGGCCGACACAATCCCCACAGCCCAAGACACGGCATCACGCTCAATGACCTCACGCAAACGGTAACGCTGCTTCTCTGTGAGTTGCTTGGAGTCGTTGAAATCGGGATTTTCATAGCCTTCAGGCAAAATCACCGCCGCGGCATATACGCTGCCGGCAAGACAACCCCTGCCAGCCTCATCACAACCAGCCTCAACAACACCTTGCAAAAAACACTTCTCCATATTCTAATGCTTACGCTGTAACGTTTTTAATTTATACAAAAAAACCGATTTTTCCGAAAGCTGATTTAATCGGAAGCACGATTTACCCGAAAGCATCGGACCGATTATAGCAGTCGGGCATTGCGCCTTACTCTAAAACATTTGTGAAACCCGTTTGATTCCGCTGACGAGAGCGTCGATTTCATCGAACGTGTTGTAGAGAGCGAAAGAGGCACGGACGGTGCCCTGCACTCCAAGACGCTGCATCAAGGGCTGGGCACAGTGATGACCGGTGCGAACGGCGATGCCGAGACGGTCGAGAAGGGTGCCCATGTCGAGGTGGTGGATGTCGCCGACAAGGAAACTCACGACGGCATCCTTGCCAGGGGCAGTGCCGAGAAGGCGCATTCCCTCGATTTCACCGAGCTTCTGCATAGCATATTCCGTGAGTTTGCGCTCGTGAGCGTGGATATTCTCCATTCCGATTTTATCGAGATAATCGATGGCGGTGGCGAGACCGTGGGTGGCGATGTAATCGGGAGTTCCAGCCTCAAATTTCAACGGCGGGGCCTCGAAAGTGGTGTGCTCGAACGACACGCTCTCTATCATCTCCCCTCCCCCTTGGTATGGCGGCAGACGGTTGAGCCACTCCTCCTTGCCGTAAAGCACTCCGATGCCAGTGGGACCATACATCTTATGACCGCTGAAAACATAGAAGTCGCAGTCGAGAGCCTGCACGTCAACCTTGAAATGCGGCACTGCCTGAGCACCGTCGATAAGCACCGGGACACCGTTGGAATGGGCGATTTCGATGATTTCTTTTATTGGATTCACCGTGCCAAGGACGTTGCTCACGTGAGCCACGCTGACTAATCGGGTGCGCTCGCTGAACAAATTCTTGTATTCATCGAGGAGGAGATTGCCAGCATCGTCCATGGGAATCACTTTCAGGGTGATGCCACGGCGGCGGGCCTCCAACTGCCACGGCACGATATTCGAGTGGTGCTCCATACAACTCACTATCACCTCGTCGCCATCATCGAGACAGGCCTCGCCAAACGACGACGCCACGAGGTTGATGCCCTCCGTGGTGCCACGGGTGAACACTATCTCCGATGAACTCGCGGCATTTATAAACGCGCGAACCCTCTCACGGGCAGCCTCGTGGAGGTCGGTGGCACGCTGAGAGAGGTAATGCACGCCACGATGCACGTTGGCATTGGCGTTCAGATACTCCTCACGCATGGCATCAAGGACACACAGCGGCTTCTGAGTCGTCGCTGCATTGTCTAAATACACCAATGGACGGTGATAAACTTGCCTCGATAAAATCGGGAAATCTTCACGAAAAGCAAAAAATGAATCGTTTTGCATAAATTTCAACTTACGAAGTTTAGTTAAAGTTTTACTCTAACAACACGAAATAATTACATCAGGACTAACCCGGCCCAGCCGGGACTGCTCTTAACAGAGTGTTTTTTTCTTAAGGACAATCCCGACCCTTTCGGGGCAGTTCCTGCGGAAGGCTGATGCGAACGAAGTTCGCTTAATTGTCAATTGTCAATTATCAATTGTCAATTCGCACACAGTGCGCAATTGCCGAGTTTTCCGCGGAATCTCATTTCCACGAGGTGGTGGAGGCGGTCGCGGAGGGGCTGGAGCTCGATATTGTCAACCACCTCATTGATGAAGGCGAGTTGCAGGAGTGTCCGTGCCTCTTGGAGGCTGATGCCCCTCTGCCGCATATAGAAGAGGGCCTGGTCGTTGAGCTGCCCCACGGTGGAACCGTGAGAACATTTCACGTCGTCGGCATAAATCTCGAGCATCGGCTGTGTGAACATCCTGGCGTTGTCGGAGGCGAGAAGGTTCTGGTTTATTTCACGGCTGTTTATTTTCTGCGCCGCGGGGTTCACAAGCACCCGGCCAGCGAAAGCCCCCTGCGCGTCGTCGTCGAGAACATATTTATAGAGCTGTCGGCTCGATTGATTCGGGGCTTTATGCGAAATAAGGGTGTTGTTGTCGATATGCTGGTTCTTGTCGCCAATCACCGCGCCGTTGAGCGTGCATTCAGCTCCCTCGCCCTCCATCATCACGTCGAGGCGGTTGCGCGTTACGCCGTTATGGAGCGTTACGATATTATGGCTCACGCTGCTGTCACGCTGCTGCGAGATATACACATTGCTGAAACGGGTGTTTTTGGCGTGCGTCTCCTCCAAGCAATACATCTTCAGCGACGTGCGCTCGCCCACGAAAGCCTCAACGACCTGCGTACCGAGGAAATTGCAGCCGTCAGCGGTGTCATCACAAAAGAGCAGCTGCACCTCCGCACCGTCCTCGACAATCACGAGGACACGGCGGTTGACCATCATATCCACGTCGCCGCGGAGGATATTCACCACCTGTATCGCCCGCTCCACCTTAACATTCTTCGGCACATACACCAGAAGTCCGTCTTGTGCGAGCATAGTGTTAAGGGCAGTAACGGCATCGTCGGAAGTGGCGGCGATACGGCCGTAGTAGTCTGCGATGAAATCGCACTTTTCTGCATATTCGCGCAAAGAACCCACGATTACACCGTCGGGGAGCGATGCCTTAGGGAGTGCGGCGGTATAGAAACGGTCGTTGACAACGAAATAGAGCGAGGTACTCAGATTCGGCACTCCGCATTTGAACGCCGAGTACGGATTCACCGGGATGTTGAGCCCCCGGAGGTTCAGGCCGTAGTCGGGAGCGAAATACTCCGCCGTGTCGATATACTTGTATCGCTCCACCTTACGAGTGGGGAAACCGAGGCGGCGGAAGTCGGCGAATGCCGTGTCGCGCACCGCATTCATCACCGGTGCCGACCCGGAGCAAATCGTTGCGTGATTGCCGGAATATATATCAATATATTGATTAATACTATTAGCCATAGCATCTTTTTTAATGGATAATGGAAGGCGACTACGTCGCATGGATAATGGAGAGCGCCGGAACGGCGCATAATTCTCAATTCTCAATTCTCAATTCTCAATTTGAATCCGCCGATTTCAACCACTCGTACCCTTTGTCTTGTATAAGTTGAGCGAGCGAAGCGTCGCCTGTTTTTACGATTTTTCCTTGGTAGAGGACGTGCACCACGTCGGGGCGTATCATTTCGAGGAGGCGGTCGTAGTGTGTGATGACGATGCGGCTGGTTTCGGGCGTTTGGAGTTTGTTGACTCCCTCGGCGACGATTCTCATGGCATCGACGTCGAGTCCGCTGTCGGTTTCATCGAGGATGGCGAGTTTTGGCTCGAGCATTGCCATTTGGAAAATCTCGTTGCGCTTCTTCTCTCCGCCGCTGAAGCCCTCGTTTACCGAGCGCCGTGTGAACTTCGCGTCGAGCTGCACGAGCTGTCGTTTTTCGTTCATCATCTTGATGAAATCGGCAGTTTTGAGCTCCGGAAGCCCTTGGTACTTACGTTTTTCGTTTACCGCGGCTTTCAGGAAGTTTGTCATCGACACTCCCGGTATTTCCACCGGATATTGGAAGGAGAGGAAAATGCCTTCGCATGCCCTTTCCTCCGGTTTCATCGAGAGGAGGTCTTTGCCGTTGAACACCGCCGTTCCTTCTGTCACCTCGTAGAGGGGGTTGCCCACGAGGACTGCCGAGAGCGTTGACTTGCCGGAGCCGTTGGGGCCCATAATGGCGTGGGTCTCACCGTCGCCGACAGTAAGGTCAATACCCCGGAGTATTTCTTTGTCGCCAATCCTGGCGTGAAGATTTCTTATCTCTAACATAATTCTATACCCACCCTGTGGGCTATTGAAAATTAAAATTTATCATCAAGACTAACCCGGCCCAGCCGGGACTGCTCTTGCAGAGAGCTTTTTTGCGAGCGCAGCCCGCTTCGCAGGCTAATGGATAATGGACAATGGATAATGGACAATAAGCTATCCCACTGTGCCTTCTAAGGAGACGGAGAGGAGTTTTTGGGCCTCTACCGCGAATTCCATAGGGAGTTTTTGGAGCACCTCCTTGGCGTATCCGTTGACGATCAGTCCTACGGCCTGTTCGGTGGGAATGCCTCGCTGATTGCAGTAGAGCAGCTGGTCCTCACTGATTTTCGATGTCGTGGCCTCGTGCTCCACCACTGCCGAAGCATTGTGGATGTCCATATAGGGGAAGGTGTGCGCGCCGCACTGACTTCCGAGGAGGAGGGAGTCGCACGAGGAGTAGTTTCTCGCGTTGTCGGCATTCTTTGTCGCCCTCACGAGTCCGCGGTAGGAGTTTTGGCTGTGTCCGGCGCTGATACCCTTGGAGATGATTGTTGACTTCGTGTTTTTTCCGATGTGTATCATCTTCGTGCCGGTGTCGGCCTCCTGGTAGTTATTGGTAACGGCCACGGAATAGAATTCCGCCTGCGAGTTGTCGCCGCGGAGCACACAGGAAGGGTATTTCCACGTTATCGCGGAGCCCGTCTCCACCTGTGTCCAGGAGAGTTTTGAGCTTTCGCCGCGCAGTTCGCCTCGCTTAGTAACGAGGTTTAAGACTCCTCCTTTGCCGTTTTCATCGCCCGGATACCAGTTTTGCACGGTGGAATATTTCACCTCCGCGCGGTCATTGACGATAATCTCGACGATGGCGGCGTGCAACTGGTTTTCGTCGCGCATCGGTGCCGTGCATCCTTCGAGGTAGCTCACGTAAGCGTCGTCATCGGCGATGATGAGCGTGCGCTCGAACTGTCCGGTGTTGCGCGCGTTGATACGGAAATAGCTGCTCAGCTCCATCGGGCATCTCACCCCTTTGGGGATATACACGAAGGAGCCGTCGCTGAACACCGCGCTGTTGAGGGCGGCGTAAAAGTTGTCGCGGTATGGCACCACGGTGCCGAGGTATTGCCTCACGAGGTCGGGGTGCTCTTTCACCGCCTCTCCGATGGAAGAGAAGATGATGCCCTTTTCCTTGAGCTGCTCTTTAAAAGTGGTTTTCACCGACACCGAGTCCATAATGGCATCCACGGCAGTTCCGGCGAGGGCGAGCCGCTCCTCAAGGGGAATGCCGAGTTTGTCGAAGGTTTTTTCGAGCTCCGGGTCGATCTCCTTGCTCCCCTTGGGCTTTTGCGCTAAGGGGTCGGCATAGTAGGAAATCGCCTGGTAGTCGATGTCGGGCAGATGCACGTGCCCCCAGGAGGGTTGCTTCAGGGTCTGCCAGTGCCGGAAGGCCTTCAGGCGGAAGTCGAGGAGCCATTCCGGTTCGCCCTTCTTCGCCGAGATGAGCCTCACGACATCTTCGTTGAGCCCCTTGTCAATCACCTCGGTGGCAACGTTGGTGGTGAAGCCGAATTCATACTTCTGCTCCGCCACCTGCTTCACAAAATCATTTCCCTGTGACATTGTTCTAATGGAGAATGGAGAATGGAGAATGGAGAATTATACACCGTTCCGGTGTTTTGGGTATTCTCTCCCCAATCGATTATTATTCCAGAGTTTGTTTTACCTCGACCTCGGTGAATGTCTCGATGATGTCGCCCACTTGGATGTCGTTGTAGTTGACGAGCGAGAGACCGCATTCGAAGTTGGTGGCCACCTCTTTAACATCGTCCTTGAATCGCTTGAGGGCGTTGATCTCGCCTGTGTGCACCACGATTCCATCGCGTATGAGGTGCACTTTGTCGCTGCGGTGCACTTTTCCGCTGGTGACGTATGCTCCGGCGACGGTGCCGACTTTCGAGATTTTGTAAACCTCGCGCACTTCGATTTCGCCTGTGGGCACCTCTTTCTTCACCTTGTCGAGCATACCCTCCATAGCGGAGCGCACATCGTCGATGGCATCGTAAATCACGGAGTAGGTATTGATTTCCACTCCCTCCTGCTCGGCGAGTTTGCGTGCCGGTGCCGAGGGGCGGACCTGGAAGCCCACGACGAGGGCGTCGGAGGCAGAGGCGAGCGTAACATCGTTTTCGCTGATCTGACCCACGGCCTTGTATATCACGTTCACCTGTATCTTCTCGGTGGAGAGTTTGATGAAGGAGTCGCTCAGGGCCTCCACGCTTCCGTCGGTATCGGCCTTCACGATGATATTGAGCTCCTTGAACTCTCCGAGGGCTATGCGGTGTCCGATTTCCTCGAGTGTGAGGCGTGTCTGCGTGCGCAAGCCCTGCTCTCTCTGGAGTTGGAGACGTTTGTTGGCAATCTCGCGTGCCTCCTGCTCGGAATCCATCACGTGGAACTGGTCGCCGGCCTGCGGTGCCCCGTTGAGACCGAGGATTATTGCCGGCTCGGCGGGTTTCGCCTCTTCGATGCGCTGGTTGCGCTCATTGAACATCGCCTTGATGCGTCCAAAGGCAGTACCGGCGATGACGATGTCGCCCACGCGGAGGGTACCGTTGCTCACGAGCACGGTGCTCACATATCCGCGGCCTTTGTCGAGCGATGACTCTATGATGCTTCCCGTTCCCTTGCGGTTGGGGTTGGCCTTGAGGTCGAGCATCTCGGCTTCGAGGAGCACCTTCTCGAGGAGCTCATCCACTCCGATGCCTTTCTTCGCCGAAATCTCCTGACACTGGTACTTGCCGCTCCACTCTTCCACGAGGAGGTTCATGTTCGCCAGGTCCTCACGAATCTTGTCGGGATTGGCTCCCGGCTTGTCTATCTTATTGATAGCGAACACCATAGGCACGTTGGCAGCCTGTGCGTGGGAGATTGCCTCACGGGTGGTGGGCATCACGCTGTCGTCGGCAGCGATGATGATGATAGCGATATCGGTAACTTGCGTACCGCGTGCGCGCATGGCTGTGAACGCCTCGTGTCCCGGGGTGTCGAGGAATGTTATTCGTCGTCCGTCTTCGAGCTTCACGTTGTAGGCACCGATGTGCTGGGTGATACCTCCGGCCTCTCCGGCGATGACATTGGTCTTGCGGATGTAGTCGAGCAATGATGTCTTTCCATGGTCCACATGTCCCATCACCGTAACGATCGGGGCTCTCGGCACGAGGTCGTTCTCATCGTCCTCCTCCTCGCTGACAGCCTCTGACACCTCCGCGCTAACGTATTCCGTCTTGAAACCGAACTCGTCGGCCACGATGTTGATGGTCTCGGCGTCCAAACGCTGGTTTATCGACACCATGATGCCGAGGTTCATACAGGTTCCGATGACCTGGTTTACCGGCACGTTCATCATTGTGGCGAGCTCACTGACGGTAACGAACTCGGTGAGTTTGAGCACTTTGCTCTCTGCCATCTCCTCCTTGAGCTCCTCGTTGTGGCGTTCCTGCGCGGCGTCGCGCTTCTCCTTACGGTATTTTGCTCCTTTCTTGTTCTGGCCTTTATTAGTGAGGCGTGCGAGCGTCTCTTTTACCTGCCTTGCCACATCCTCCTCGTTTACCTCGAGCTGGCGCTGCGGTTTTTTCTTCTTTTTGTTTTTCTTTCCGGAAGACGCCTGTTCTTTATTGGCCTGTGCCACAGCCGCCTTGATATCCACGCGGTCTTTATTTATGCGCTGGCGTTTCTTGCGGTCGCCTCCTCCCTGCTGTTGCATCTTAGCCTCGCGCTCCTTGCGCTTCTCCTCTTTAGACTTTTTCTTCGGACGAGTGCTTTGGTTGAGCGAGTCGAGGTCGATTTTTCCGAGCACCTTGATTGTGGGCGCCTGGGGTATGACGGTAGGGATATGCGATGAAGGCTTTGGCTCTTCCTCCTGTTTTGGCTGCTGGCTTGGCTTCTGTTGCTGCCAGGGTTTAGGCTGCTGACCTCCCTTATTCTGGTTGGCGGAGCCTTGCTGGTTGCCTTTCTGCTGGTTGAAACCACCTTTTTGTGCGGAAGGATTTTCATTCCTTGCCTTTCCATCGGGGCGGTTTACCGGCTTTTGGTTATTCTGCTGTATGTCCTGACGTGGCTGCTGACCGCCTTGTCTCATGCTCTCAGGCTGACTGTGAGATGGTTGTGCGGCAGGTTGCGGCTGGGTTGCAGCAGGTTGCTGTGTAGTGTTCTGGTTTTCTCCAACCTTATCGCTGTCAGCCTCGATTTTATCGGCATGAGCGTCTGTTTTGCTTTCAGTCTCCGCATTAGCCTGTGGCATCTTCGGCTCTGGTTTTGCCACATTCTCTGCCGGTTTTTCCGGAGCCACGGGTTGCTGCACTGCTGCCGCCGGCTTATCGCCCGTTGTGGTGTCAGCTTTTTTGCCGTTTTCACCGGTCGGAGCAGACACTTCCACCTGTGGAGCTTGATATTCCACTTTCTTCTCCTCCGCCGGTTTTGAGGGAGCGGGGGCCTGGGCTGCCGGGGTCTGCGGTGCACTTTGGGTTATCGCCGGTGCCACAGTCTCTTTCTGTGCCGGTGCCGACTCACTGTCCTTGGTTCCTGTAACTTTCTCGAATATCTTCTTGCCGAAGCCTTTGAGGGCTCCGAGCGGGGAGGAAGACTTTTCTTCGGTAGCAGCCTCTTTCTCCTTTTTCTTGTCAGCTTTCTTTCCGAAGAGCTGTTCAGCTTTACTTTTCTGCTTCTTGTCGTCGTTGAAATTGTTGAGCAGCGCATCGTATTGTTCCTGAGAGAGTTTGCTGTTGGCAGTGATGTCCGCGTCGGCAGCCACCAGGTTTTTCTTTCTCAGGAATTCGATAGCCGTTTGCTCTCCAATATTCAGTTCTCTTATTAATTGATTTAATCTCATCTATTCCCTCCTATAATTAATTATTTTCAAATTCCGCCTTGAGTATTCTCAGCACGTTGTCAACAGTCTCCTCTTCGAGGTCAGCTTTTTCGACAAGCATCGAGTAGGGTGCGTTGATAACCTCTTTTGCTGTTACAAGTCCAATACCTTTGATTGCATCGATAACCCACTGGTCGATTTCATCTGAGAAGTCATCGAGCATCACATCCTCTTCTGGTTTGTCTTTCGTGTCGCGTATCACGTCGATGGTGTAATCGGTGAGCATGGACGCGAGTTTGATGTTCAATCCTTGTCTTCCGATAGCCAATGACACCTCCTCGGGGTTGAGATACACGTTGGCATGTTTGTTTTCCTCATCCAGCTCAATGCGGTTCACCTGTGCCGGAGCGAGTGCCCTGGAGATGAAGAGCTTGGTGTTGGCGGAATAGTTGATTACGTCGATGTTCTCGTTGCAGAGTTCTCTTACGATGCCGTGCACGCGGCTTCCTTTCACTCCCACGCAGGCTCCCACGGGGTCGATGCGCTCATCGTAGCTTTCCACAGCCACCTTGGCCCTCTCTCCGGGCATACGAGCTATTTTCCTGATGGTGATGAGTCCGTCGGCGATTTCCGGCACCTCTGCCTCGAGGAGTCTTTCGAGGAAGACGGGTGATGTGCGGCTCAGGAAGATGCGCGGGTTGTTGTTCTCGTTGTCCACCCTGAGCACCACGCAGCGTATGGTCTCGCCTTTGCGGTACTTGTCGGAGGGTATCTGCTCTGACTTCGGCAGGTGGAGCTCATTGCCCTCATCGTCCACGAGCAGGGCCTCTTTTTTCCATGTCTGATACACCTCGGCGCTGATTACTTGTCCCTCTTTGTCTTTGTACTTGTTGTAGAGGCTGTCGTGCTCGAGCTCGAGGATTTTAGAGGCAAGTGTCTGGCGCAGCACGAGGATGGCACGGCGTCCGAAGTTCTCAAACTCCACCTTTTCCGACACTTCCTCGCCCACCTCATAGTCGGACTCGATTTTCTGCGCGTCGGTGAGGGAGATTTCCTTGTTGGGGTCGGTAACCTCACCGTCGGCAACCACGATACGGTTGCGGTGAATCTCGCAGTCGCCCTTGTCGGGGTTCACGATGACGTCGAAATTCTCATCGCTGCCGTAGATTTTTGCTATTACATTGCGGAAGCTTTCTTCCAGCACACTGATTAAAGTGGTACGGTCGATATTCTTCATCTCCTTGAATTCCTTGAAGGTATCAATCATACGCGGTCTTTCTTCTGTCTTTGTCTTGGCCATTGTATTCTTATTTTAAAATTTTTATTTACACCTTATATATAATATAAAGACGTACTTGCTCAAAGTATTACACCTTGAGCAAGTACTTGACGTATTTCACTTCGTTCATATTTAACGTGAGGTCGATTTCTTCGTTATGCGGTCGTTTGTCGCCCTCATTCTTTACCTTTTGTATAGTGGTGACGGTGAATTCGGGCTCATTGACGCTTTTGAGCACTCCTTTGATTTTTTTGCCTTCGGGTGTGAGCACTTCCACGTCGTCGCCTACGTGGTTGATGTATTGCTGCGGCACTTTGAAAGGCTGTCCGAGGCCGGCGCTTCCCACTTCGAGCTCATAGTCTTCCTCATCCCTATTAAGATGGTCTTCGATGAATTTACTCAGCTCCACGCAGTCGTCGATCCACACTCCGTCGGCATGGTCTATTTCCACCACGATTTTGTCGTCGGCACTCACGCTGACGTCAACGAGGAAGTAGTCGTTATCCTTCAACCATTCCTCCACAAGGTTTTGCACTACTTTTTTGTCAATCATAACTTGTCATTTAAAATAAGAATGAGAGGCTTCGGAAAGCCCCTCATTCCACTGAACGGCTGCAAAGGTACAAACTTTTTTCCATTCTGCAAAATATTTTCCACATTATTTTATAAAAATCGCATATTATTTCGTTTTTCACCCTCCCCACCCCTCCTTCCGCCTCACTTTTTCGCACATTCTTCGCACTTTGTGCAATTTCTCTCACCACTGGTGAGGGTTTTAGAGGGCATTGTCCAGCCAGAAATTGGACAAATGCCGGAGAATCTTAAACTCATCACCTATTTTCGACAAAAAAGTTGCGAAGTAATCAAAAAATGATTACCTTTGCACCAATATGTCGATATATAGCAATAAAGGACAGAATTGAACAACAAGAATTAAGCGGGCGGAGCACTTTCTAAAAAAAGATGTTAAGAGAGGCAATTGCACGAGATTTACTCTCCTTTCAATCGTTTGATTTCCTTGTCAAAGTCAGAAATGATGGATTGCGTCTTGTTGAAGATGTCATATTCATATTCTGCCTTGGCATCAGCTTCCGCCTTTGAAACTTTCCCTTTATCTGGTAAGATTCGATACTGGTTGAATGTAAGGAAGGCATCCACGCGCACCCGTTCCAAAAGTTCGCGGAAATAATCCTTTCCAAATACACGTTCGCCTTGTTTGAGTCGGTCATCGTCAAGTACAAATCCCTTGCGGATGTATTCGTTGAGAATCTTTGTCGCCCATTGACGGAATCGGGTTGCCTTGGTGGAGTTCACGCGATAACCCACGGAAATAATCGCATCGAGGTTGTAGAATTTGCTCTCCTTGGTTTGTGTTTTCCCCTCCATAGCACCATGTTGAGTGGTTGTTGCAAAAAATGCAACAACCACTTTCTCGTCAAGTTCTCCACACTTGAAAATATTTGACAGGTGCCTTGATATGACGCTTTTGTCAACACCGAAGAGTACAGTCATGGCCTTTTGCGTCATCCAAATGGTTTCATCCTTGACTAGCACCTGCACTCGACCGTCTCCTTCGGGCGTATTATATAGTAGAAATTGTATTTCGTTGCTCATTGTTTTGCCTTTTTCGTGAACACTATTCTTCATTATACACCGCCAAACCATATATCAACAGCAGATTTCTGCACGAGATTTTTGCGTATTTACGCAATTTTATCAACTGATATGGGTTGCTTCGTCTTCTCAACTGGCTGAAGATTGCAACTAAAGAACGCGAAATCAAAAGGTCTTGTTCTATTTGGTCGTATGAAGACCATGGGACAATCTTGCCCCAAGATAAGATATCTTCTCTGTTAATCATATATCATCAGGTTGTATTTCTGTGTTAATAAATAGTTTCCATTTAATGTCTCTTTGTGTAGTAACTGGTGGATGCATCTTGCTTAACTGCCGAAACCTTATGGCTTTAGGTCTTTGCTTAAGAAAAGCGTAAAGAACTTCTGCTTGTTCTTTTTGGTCTATAATCACATCCAGGATATAACCGAGTCTTTGTATCGTTGTGATATTAATATATTCAAGAATATCATCTGAAATCTTTGTGAAATCAGTAACCTCGCATAGCTCGATTAGGATTGTCGATACATTCGATAATCCTCCTGCGACCCTTTCGTGCTGGACAAGGTCTAAAGCGGTGAGTTCTGGATTGGAGAATAAAATCTCGCTTGTCTCAGAATTCTTTTTATCAATATACTTTTGAGGTATCCGCTCTACGTAAATCCAATTAATAAGGTTCGATTTACTTTTCGTTTCTTTTATCTTTGGTGGAATAGTAGTGACGCAATACCGTTGAGGTCGTTGATGTGCTGCGCCATGAAGCTCAGCCGCACTATAAAGGCTGATATAGTATGGCTTATTGAGAAATTTCATCAACTGGTTGATATAATAGTATGGTGGTACCACACCCTTTAGCTTGTAGTGAGGAGGCACAATAACATAGAAGCTTCTGTATGGCGACACGATGTTCCCGGCACGATTTTGCCGATACAAGTTATTTTTGATAACTTGCATACTTTTATTAGGGAAAGCCTCTTTTAACATCTTGTTTGAGAAAGTGCTCCGTCCACTTAATTCTTGTTGCTCAATCCAGTCTTTTATTACCATATACCGACATTTTGGTGCAAAGGTAATCAATTTTTGATTACTTCGCAACTTTTTTGTCGAAAATATATAGATTTTCTGCTAAAAAATTCTGAAATGGAGCCTTTTTTATAAATAATGTCGGATTTTTAGTAACCGTTCGTTATTCTTCTTCGCGAACTTGTTGGAATTTCCGACAGGTTGCCTCTGTAAGGTGATGAGTATAAGAATCTCCGGCATTTGTCCAATTTTTGGCTGGACAATTTACGAGCTCAGTAATTATGCAGTTTCCGACTGCACAAATTCTTTTGTCGTTGATTATAACAACAAATCCTTATTCACGATATTTTTGCGTAAATACGCAATTTTGTCAAATGACAACTGGTGGACGAACAATATGATAACTGATTGAAAATATTTTTAGAAAAAAGGCATATTTTGCTTCGAAAAGGACTGAGATAATATTTTTTTATTAATTTTGCAGCGGAATCGGAAAGCATAACGATAAGCGACAAATAAAAAACCGCAGAAAGCCAAAGGTATGAGTCAAAAAGAAGCAATCAAACTGTTTGAAGACAGAGAACTGAGCATCACTCAAGCCATGGCAGATTATAAACGTTTGGGATATTCAGACAGTTACAACATTAATAAAAATTAATAAAATTCAAATAATTATGGCAAAAGGACACGAATGCCCACACTGTGGCTACTACATGTATGCAATCACCGAAGATGAACAACCCCGCGGCACCTGGGTTGTTTACCAATGCCGTGCCTGCGGCTTCAAGCTAAAAACCTTCGAGAAACGATAACTCCACTCTCAAATCAATCCCTCATGATATTTTTCCTAAAAAAACTCAAGAGGGATAAAATTTGAAATACGTTGATTTTCAGTGGTGAAAGAGTACCTTTGAAATCAGTTGGTTAGTGACTCTAACCAACTGAAATTAATCATAATCGAAGGAGATATTCGAGATAACCAAAATTTGTTCTGATTTAGATATGGGCATTGAAATTTACTCACTTTTGCCCATATCTCGTTATTTTTATGAGTTGTGGGCAAAACTTTTCCAATTTGTTTGCCCACATCTTGCTATTTTTGTGAGTTATGGGCAAAATTTGTTCTATTTTATTTGCCCATATCGAACATTTTGCGTAACTTTGCACCAAAATTCCACTGAGTTATGAATAAAATCATCGCACGCAACCAAGAGATTGACACGCTGGAACGGAAATACCGCTCAGGTAAGTCGGAGTTTGTCATTGTATATGGCAGACGGCGTATCGGCAAGACTTTCCTTGTGAACAATGTATTTGCCGAAAGGTTCACTTTCACCTACGTAGGTGCCAGGAAACAGAAGCAAGACAAGCAACTACAGAGGTTTGCCGCCCAACTGAAGCTCTATAGCGGTTCTCCGTATGCACCAACCTTGAAAAGTTGGGAACAGGCCTTTAATGAGCTTCGCACATTGATAGAGTGCAAGCCAAAGGATGAGCGCAAGGTGATTTTCTTTGATGAGATGCCGTGGATAGACACCCGGCAAAGTCAATTCGTGGAGGCACTGGAGTATTTCTGGAACGCATGGGCGGCACAGCGTACAGACATCCTGTTCATCGCCTGCGGTTCGGCAACTTCATGGATGGTGAACAAACTCATCAAAAATCAGGGAGGGTTGCACAACCGTATCACGGAACGGATATATCTTCGCCCGTTCCGACTCGGGGAATGTGAGGAATTTCTACATGCCAACGGCTGCAATTGGGACAGGTACACTATCCTGCAAAGCTACATGGCGATGGGTGGTGTGCCTTACTATATGACGCTGCTCAATCCAGAACAGAGCCTGGCCCAGAACATCGACCGCCTCTTCTTTGCCAAAAATGCACCCATGCGAGAGGAGTTTGACGAACTTTTCAATGCACTGTTCAATCAGGCCGACAAATACATCAGCGTGGTCAGTGCTCTTGCCGGAAAGAAAGAGGGGATGCTGAGAGCAGAGATTATGGAGAAAACCAAAATGTCGGGGGGAAGTCTGAGCAAAATCCTGGATAACCTTGAACGGTGTGACTTTATTGATAAATATGCTCAGTTTAATGCTTCCGTGCGTAACACGCTCTACAGAATCAGCGACCCCTACACGCTCTTCTATTTCAAGTTCCTGCATAATAAGAATACCAAAGATGAAAACTGGTGGACGAACAATATGAATACTCATTCGGTAGAGGCCTGGCAGGGATTCAGTTTCGAGACCATCTGCATGACACACCTTGACCAGATTAAGCAAAAACTCGGCATCAGCGGAATAGCAACGACAACCTGCAGTTGGCGGAAACTGGGCGACGAGAACGAGAAAGGAACGCAGATAGACTTGGTGATAGACAGGATTGACAGGGTTATCAATCTGTGCGAAATGAAGTTCTCGAAGGCACCATACAATATCACCAAAGCCTACGAAGAGCAACTTCGGGAAAGGATGAGCATATTCAAAGCAGACACCAAGACGCGGAAAAGTTTGGCAACGACGATGGTCACAACCTTTGGAGTTGTGCGTGGCATCCATTCAGGTGTCGTACAAAACGAGGTTCTAATGGAAGACTTGTTCAGAAACAATTAAAGGAACGATAGATTCAGATGGGCTTTCAAACCGTGACGGTTTGTCACGCTTTCATTCTTCAACTGACTACAATTTGTAGCCTGTTGGAATCGAAATAACCCATATCAGTTGGCAAAATTGCGTAAATACGCAAAAATCTCGTGCAGAAGTGTATTGTTTCTATTATCAATGACAAAAAAGGAGGGAATGAGTTGACTACAATTTGTAGTCAACTGAATAACAGCCGGGAAATATTTTTAGAAAAATGAAGATTTTGCTCCGAAAAATGCGAGGGTTATATTTTTTTTATTAATTTTGCAGCGGAATCGACAGAGATTAACAAAAGTAATAAGATATGGAACCGAAAATAGGAGAAAGAATGAAAGTATCACCCGATTTGACAGGATTGGATGATTGGGTGGAAGGAGAAGTGATAGAAGTGGAACACAATCCATTTCAAGGTCTTGTTATTGCCATCAAGGATAAAATCGGAAGAATCTTCTTTGGCAAAAGTCAATATTTTTTAGTAGCTTAAAAAACTTGTATGTTTGCCATTGCCTTCGATTTTGCCGGAAGGTTTCACTGTGGAAACGCTATTGGGAAAACACACATCTAAACCGCGCAACGGAAATATTGCCAATGCTTTCTATAAGGCAGGTTTCATAGAGTCGTGGGGACGTGGCATCAATAAGATACGTGAAGGATTCACATCCAAAGGCTTTGCGGCTCCTGAGATACAAACAGAAATGGGCGGCGTGTCAATTATCATTTACCGAACAAGTTCACAAAAGAGTTCACAAAAGAGTTCACAAAAGAGTTCACAAAAGAGTTCACAAAAGAGTTCACAAAAGAGTTCACAAAAGAGTTCACAAAAGAGTTCTCAAACAGGTTCTCAAAGTTCTCAAACAGGTTCTCAAAGTTCTCAAACTAGTTCACAAAAGAAGTCCACAAAAGAGTCCACAACCAGGGTTACAGATAGATGCTAAAATTGTAGAACTCATAACAAACAATCCACACATAACACAACTCTCTATTGCCAACGAATTGGGAATAAGTAGAAAATATGTGATAAAAAGAATTGAAGTATTGAAAGAAAACGGGCAAATAAAGCGCATCGGCGGTAGAAAAAATGGTCAATGGCAAGTAGTTCTTGTAGATTCGGATGATTAACAAGAGATTTTATTGATTTACTAATTGTTTCCACAAGTACAACTCCTCGCCAATCTCGCAATACAGCTATGGAACGTAATCGCTATGTGGCCAGCCGCTTAATAGTCGCCAGGAATGCCCTGCCCCTCCTTTACAGCGAGTGGGATGCCCGGCGCGCCGTTGTATCCGACCACCAATAGCACGTCTTTGTCGCCGCGATTTTCACCGTGATGCCACGTGTTTACTGTCTCCACGATGATTTGGCCGGGTTCAAACGTCATTTCATCGCCTGCATCCGACACCACAGTCAGTTCTCCTTCTATCAGGAAGCCGTAACTCATAATGGGGTGGAAGTGGCGGTCCATGACAGAGTGGGCAGGTATCCTATAGAGCAGACAAGTGAGTTGAGTGGTGTCGCACTGCGGATATTTGGGCAGCATAGCGCCGTCCCAGCTCTGATAAGTCTGCAACACTCAAACGCCATGGCAGATGCAGCAGTTAC
>Ga0065708_1000068_pt1 | contig 20702 bp, 19 predicted proteins | sample Hoacrofraction12_2_FD_59095 | JGI IMG/M metagenome (GOLD analysis project Ga0065708, IMG submission 59095) | Hoatzin crop microbial communities from Cojedes, Venezuela, sample from fiber fraction 12 v1 | ecosystem: Host-associated > Birds > Digestive system > Esophagus > Crop | place: Venezuela... | reverse complement strand
TTTATTTACCAAAACCATATTGCATTCTTTAACCGCTTCGTCATTGAAATCATCATCCAATGACTCCTGAAGACTGTTTACATATTTCTGCATCAAATATTTCACACATGCAGAGTTGGGGTCCTCTTCTGCAATTTTCTTCACCCCGGCATAGTTACAATATCTTCTCATCGCCCATTCGAGACTCTCCTGGTCGTTTTGCTGAGCGTAAATTTCCACTGCCTTTTTCCACTCGCCCGTGTTGAGCAGCGCATTGGCGAAAATGCTTCTCATCTTCTCCTTATAGCATCCGTCGGGCAGTTTTGAGGCTGTCTGCTTCCAATACGAAAGATTTGTGTCATACCGCTTCATCAGCATGTTTGTACGCATATATAATAATGCATATTCTTTCTTCAATTCTATGCCTTTATAGTTTATTGCAAACGTATTTATATAACCAAGTTGCTGCTGTTGCTGTGCGAGTTGCTCTTTCGACGGGTAATCCCATCTTTGCATTCTCGTCTCGCAGATATCTGAATATTCCGTGAGTCTGTTAAGATAACCTTGCACATCTCGTGTTGACCTCAGTTTCAATGCGTCTCTCTCCTTGCGATACGCCTCGTTGAAAGGCAAATTGTCACCAGGATTTGGATATCCCTCTACTATTCTATAATAATTGATAAGGTAATAGTTGTAGGATGGCTCATAATATCCGCACGCCCCGGCCTGCGAGCAAATCGCCATGGCGAAAGCCACAAGCACACTTCTTTTATTGCTGATAAATCTTTTCATAATCGTTGTCGTTAAATCGTGATATGTTATGGTTGTTTAAGTCGAAAAGTATTATGCGGTTGTTTGTCCGCGGGTTTATTTTCGTTATTTCGTCTTTTACTTTTAATATCGTGTCGATATCCACTTGACAGTCGTAAATACTGTCGTTATCGAGCACCGGATATTCACCGTCATGATGGATCACTCCCACGAAACGGCCGCCTCTGTAAAGCAGTTGCCAACGGTAAATGGGATAAGCTGCGGAGAGGGGCAGCTTGTATTTCTTGAGATGTTTCAAATACGGCATGGCATCCCGGCTGTCGAGAATGGGATTGCGGCCGTTGAGCTGGGTCATGTCTCCGGTATTATATACCATCAGCACTCCCTCGTCGCAACTTGGCGGTGGGAGCATGAGCTGGTGGAGCCTTATCGTGGCGCTGAGCCTCAACCCCGCCTCTTTCGTGAGCTTATGCAGCTGCTCCATAAAATTGAAGAATGTCTGCTGTGTGCTTACTGTCCAGTCGCAGTCTATCTGTATCTCCCTCACATTTTGCACGTCGTGAGTCTCTGTCATCTGCATCACCCTTTTCAATATCATCTCCGGCAACTGGCTCACGTTGCGCTTCATGCAGTTATTCACGATAAACACCACTGGCACCACCTCAAGAGTGTCGGGCAAGGGACAGGTGAAAGAAAACACCGCCGACGAGTCATCGGGCGATGCGTCTGTCGTGCCCGAGGGGTTGTCGAAAGTTATCGTGGCATTGGGCATCACATTGCCGTCGGAAGCCACCACGACATCGAAATATCTAAGATATACCTTATTTATATTGTGCTTGCGTATAAAATCTTCCTTGAGAGAATCCATACGCATGGTGGTGCTCCAATAATACACCGCCCTCTCCCCTGCTCCACGGCTGTCGCTGCCGCAAGAGGATAACGATGCGGCACACGCTAAAACCATGAGAGCCACGAGTGCCGGCAAGGCTGCGAAAAGATGCTTTGTAATTCTGCTCATGCCAATAGTAAATTCTTTATGCGGCAAAGGTAGTGCTTTTATTTCATATCTCCAAGCATTACGGATAAAAAAACTCTTTTATCGTGTTTTTTCTCCGCGTAAAACTATTTTATCCCGTTTTTTCTTGGATAGTAGAGTAAAAATCACTACCTTTGCACGCTCGAAAGAAAGGATACATAATTATGCGCAAAGAAGAGATACAAAACAAGAAAGTGGCCCTGCTGCTTTCAGGAGGAGTGGACAGCAGCGTGGTTCTGCATGAACTCGTGAACAACGGGGTGAAGCCCGACTGCTTCTACATACACATCGGTCCGGAGGAGAAAGAAGAATGGGACTGCACCGCCGAGGAGGACATGGAGATGGCAAGGGCGGTGGCGAAGAAATACGGTTGTTCGCTTGACGTGGTGGACTGCCACAAGGAATACTGGAATGAGGTGACGCGCTACACGATGGAAAAAGTGAAAGCCGGCTACACCCCCAACCCCGACGTGATGTGCAACAGACTGATAAAGTTTGGCGCTTTCGACTTAAAGAAAGGACACGACTACGACCTTATCGCCACAGGACACTATGCGCAGACTGAATACGACGAGGAGGGGCGCAAATGGCTCACCACCAGTCCCGACCCGGTGAAAGACCAGACTGACTTCTTGGCGCAGATTTATGACTGGCAGTTGCGCAAGGCTCTCTTCCCGATAGGTCATTATATGAAGGAAGAGGTTAGAGAGATTGCAGAGCGTGAACATCTCGTGAATGCCCGCCGCAAGGATTCGCAAGGCATCTGTTTCCTTGGCCGGATAAACTACAACGATTACCTGCGCCGTTATCTTGGCGAGAATCCCGGCGACGTGGTGGAATTGGAGACGGGCAAAAAACTCGGACAGCACAAGGGGCTGTGGTTTCATACCATCGGTCAGCGCCACGGCTTAGGCTTCGGCGGCGGGCCCTGGTTTGCAGTGAAGAAAGACATCCCCTCGAATATTCTCTACGTGAGCAAGGGCTACAATCCCGAGACTGCTTATAAGAGTGATTTCAATGTGAGGGATTTCCATTTCCTTACCATAAATGAATTACCTGTGGAGGCTGCTATAAAGATACGCCATACTGCCGGTTTCACACCCGCCACCCTCACTGCCGACGGCAATGGCGGATATACCGTGCATGCCGCAAAACCCATTCATGGCGTGGCCCCTGGACAATTCTGCGTTGTATATGACAACCGCTGCCACAAGTGCTATGGCAGCGGTGAGATAAGCATCTGATAAAATCTTTTATTTTTTAGACCAGTATTTTTCGAGCTTCTTGGCCTCTTTCTTGGTAAGCCAGCACACGGCTCCATGTTTTTGCTCCGAGAAGCCCTGGCGCTTCATGCGTCCTTTGTCGAAATGACCGATGTCGGTGAAGGTCTTGAAATCGGTGGTCTCCACAAAACCGAAGTTATGAGGGTTGATGCGGTAGATGTCATACATCAACACCCACTTGTCTTGTCCGATAAGTTTGAACACGTGGGGTGCCTCGCATCCTTTCGGCTCCACATCGCAATAGTCGTCGATATATGTCCACGGACCCGTGATATGGTCGCTCACTGCCTGTTTGATACCGGCGGTGCCGTCGTGTGAGCAATACATCAAGTGATACTTGCCCTGTGCGTATGTGATATCGCCGTCGATGGCCTCCTTGTCTTTCTTAGGATACTCGAAGAGCAAGGCCGGCAAAGTCTCGATCTTATTGAAATCCTCATTCACATAGCTGTAATAGAGCTTGTTCATCTGTTTTCCCATACGCATGGTATAGTAAATCATGAGTTTGTTGTGCTCATAGTCCCATGCCGTCTCCGGTGCCCATACGCATCCTATCTCCTTGAGGTCGTCGGAGAGTTGGTCGAAGCGTATGTTCGCCCTTGTCCAATGTATGAGGTCATCGCTTTTCATCAGCACGAGCGCACGGTTGTTTCCCCATCCGTACTTAGCTCCGTCGCGCTGCCACTCTGTGTCTCTGTATCCGGCTTTCTGCGCAAAGATATGCAGGTCGGTCATAGCCACGTAGAAAGAGCCGTTGGGAGCGCGGAAGATGTGCGGGTCGCGTATGCCCTTCTGCTCGGCGATGGTGTCGCCGGCGATGACCGGTCTGTCGCCGTTGAGTGCTTTCCAGTTCTCTCCGTCATAGCTGATGGCGAAATGCAGTCCATGGTCAGCGTCTTTATGATACACCATCAGATAAGCGCCCATGTCTTTCTCTTTCGGGGCTTTCTTTTTCTTCGCGTCGGCTGGCAACGCGATGAGGCTGAGGCAAACGAGCGTCAGCAAAAATGCGAATGTCTTTTTCATTGTCAGTTTTTGTTTGGTTTTTATTTTTTCATAAACTCTTCCTCGAAAGGTAGGAAATTACCCTTCGGGTTGTGCTCCTTGTGGGAGTTGTGGTCGTTGAGTATCGCAAAGACGATATATTTGTATTTGTCTTTGAATTCTTTCTCATACATCACCTCGTGGAAGAGGCGTGCTACATGATGAGGGGGATTATGGAAAGCCCCGCAGCCCAAGGCTCCAAGCACTAAGGAGTCGTGTCCGTGGAGAAGTCCAAGCCTAAAGATTGTGCGGATTTTATCTTTCGTGAGCTCTGCGAATTTCTCTGTCATCAGACCTTGTGCCGCTAAGTCGGGATTGCGCACACCGGCCACGGTGATAAACGACAATTTGTAGGGTTGGTCGAGAAGCTTGAAACCGTCTTTCTCTTCCTCCCTGAACACGGTGGCCATGGGTGTGTAAATACCTCCGAAGCGCTCGTTGAGCGGGTATTGTTTCTCCGACCTCTTGATATTGAATGTGGAGGCATACGGCACGAACTGATACAGCGACCTGAAGAGGTTGGTGCGACGGAAGAGGGTCTCTTCCTGTGCCGCAGCGCCGCTTGCCACCCCGCCACCGGGATTGACCGGACTTGCCATATTGAGCACCGCCGGATTATAACCTTTATCTAAAAGCTCCTTTCCCGCCACGATACTGTCGCGGTTCAGCACTTCCACAAACGTGGGCTCCTTGAGCACCGATTTGTCAGAAACATTAACTTCTTTCTCATAAAACACGGTGCCGCTGAGCATCTGATTATCGTTGTCGAAAGTTATCTTATTACCACGCTCGGTAACATACCATCCCTGACTCACCAACAATTTTGTGTTGGTGTATTCATCTATTCTAAGTTTCTGGAGTTGAAAATGAGCCACATAATTTCCGGCCTTCAAAGCCGAAAGCCACTGGTTGTATTTGCCCATAAAACTTTTACTGTCCCAAGATGCTTCCATTCTTTTATTTTTTAGTACTCTAAAAGAGGGTGTGCCTGCTTTTAAAGATATATTTAACTACTCTCATTAATTTGTTTGCAAAAGTACGAATTTTTTTTCTGATTAGCGTTAGTTTTATGATAAAAAAGTGTAAAAAATACTTTTTTTCGTAATATGCCCCTTTATTTCATATTTTTTATGTACCTTTGCACCGTTATGAGAAAAGAATTTGTTATAAAGAGTGCCGTGGCGGTTTCCATGTTGTTGTCGCCACTGGCAGCAATGGCGGCCGACGCAGTCGCCACTGAGAGTTTAGATACCGTTACGGTAAGAGTGAAAGCCATGCGCTGCGACGACTGCGCACACAAGGTGTATGTGGCCCTGTGCGAGGATGAGGGCGTGGACGACGTGATGTTTAATTTAGAGCGGCGCACGGTTACTGTGAGTTACGACCCGGCAAAGACCTGCCCCGACTCCATCAATGCGCGCATGCTTGCCACCAAACGCTTCCGCCCCACCCCATACAGCAAGGACGAGGTGATTAAAAGAGGCTACGGACAGCGCATCGAAGACATGCACTGCCAGAAATGCGCCAACCGCATTATGGACGGACTTGGAAAATTGGAAGGCATAGACAGTCTTGCGCCACACCTCGACAAGAAATATTTCTTTATCAGATATGATGCCAACCGCACCTGCCGCGACAGCATACGCACAGTGCTCAACGGCTTAGGCTACACACCTGTGAACTATTATACCAGCGACAAGGTGGCATACGCATATTATCTGATACCCGAGAGTGCTGCCACACAGGAGACGATAGACAAGCTCAAGACGATAAAGAGCGTGGACGACGTGAATGTCAACCCGCGCCGCCGCTCATTGGCTATAACTTATTTCTGCCAGGAGATAAGCGCCGACCAACTGCTCGAGACAGTGAAAGCGAAAGGTATCGACGCCAAACTTCCACCGCAGCACGTGTGCAAGGAAGAAGCTGACAATTGAGATTTGAGATTTGAGATTTGAGATTTGAGATTTTTAGAATTATATAGCAAAAGAGGATGCGCGATGCGCATCCTCTTTTGCTTTTCGGCTAACTCAAATTATTTTGCTTTAGCGTCTTTTGCAGGAGCAGCCTTAGCGTCGGCTGCGGGGGCTGCTTTAGCGTCGGCTGCGGGAGCTGCTTTTGCGTCGGCTGCGGGAGCTGCTGCTTTGTCTGTTGCCTTAGCATCTGTTGCAGGAGCTGCCTGACCAGCCTGTGCGGGCTGTGCTGCATTTTGGTCACCAGTGCCAAAACCGGGCAGGTTGGTGGGGTTGGTTGTGGGGTTGGTGGTTGTTGTGCGCTCAAGCACACTCTGGTCGCCAGTGGCCTGTGGTGCCACGTAAGCGCAAGCCACACTTAAAATCACCATGGCAATGGCTAAACCCCATGTGGTTTTCTCCACGAAATCGGTGGTCTTTCTCACACCGCCAATCTGGTTGTAGGAGGAGAAATTGGAGGCCAAACCTCCACCCTTTGACTCTTGAATGAGCACTATGCCGATCATCAGCAGTGCTGCAATAACGATTAAAATTACAAATAAAGTGTACATTGTTAAAAAATTTATTATTTAATTATTTAATTATTCAACTGACTTCCGGACAAACCCGACCCAGTCGGGGCAGCTCTTGACAGAGGGTCATCAGGTCTAACCAGGCCCAGCCTGGACTGCTCTTGGCGGAGGGCTTAATTGTCAATTGTCAATTATCAATTGTCAATTCGCGAGCGCACGCGAGCGACCTCCGCTTGCAATCACGAGCTTTCTCAAAAACCTCACTTGGTCTTGATAATAGCTCTTGCCCTTCATTTTGTCATGGAGTTTCTCCATTATTTCGAGTGCCTTCTCATACCGCCCTTGTTTGATATAAATCTTTGCGAGGGTTTCTGTGAAGTAGCTGTCGTCTTCTTCCTCTTTCCCGTTTGCCTGCGCCCCTTTCTTTGCGGTCACTGCCTCTGGGAAATATTCGGGTGTTTCTTTGAGGTCGAACTTCCCGTCGTCTTTTATGAATTCGTCAATAAGGTCTTGCCCTTTCATCTTTGGCGCGCTCTCGGGCTGTTCCTCATACTCCTCTGTCTCCAAGAGGTATGCCACATAGTCCACTGCGGCGTCGGCGGGTGTGGGTTTTCTCTTCGCCCCTTTCTCCGGTTCCTCTTTCGGTATTGTCTCGAGGAAGCTGTCGATGAGGGCTGTGGTGCGGTCGGCTCCCACAGGTGCCGCCTCTTGTCTTTTCTCCGGCCTGATAGTGTAGTGCGCCGCCTCGATGAGGTTGAATATCACTTTCCGGTCGGTGATGTATATCGCCGCTCTTCTCAATTCTTCTCCAAACGCCGGGTCGTGGAGTATGTAGAGGTTCTGCAAGAGCAGCAGCCTCGCAGTTTGGAAATATGGATACAGGGCGAGTGTCGAGCGCAGTTCGTATAGTGTGTCTGCGTCCATTTTCCCCGGATGCCTTATCAGCTCTGTTATGTCCATAATCCTCTGTTATTGTTCAAAATCCGTGCCACCATTCAGTCTCCGCTTACCAGTTGGCCACTGTAGCGTTGAATATCTGGTCCACGAGGTCTTTTGTCATTTGCGTCACTAATTCTTCCTGTACGGAGTTGAGTGATTGCGTCGTCTCGTAAGTCGAAGTGGCAGTAAACTGCCTTTCAAAGTCTTCCGAGTGGTTTTTATTGTTAGTGAACCTCACGTTAACAGTCATGGCGAGCTCTGTCTGTGCCGACTGTCCGTCGCTGCTCACGCTTTTGTTGCGCTGCGTGTAGTTAGTTATCTCGCCCTCAATCTTCATGTCGCCGTTGCGCTTCACCTGCTGCAGTTTGGTATGACTTGCGAACTCATCTTTGAGCTTGTTGTTGAAGATGCTCTGCATAGGTCCCCACACGTATGCCGACCTTATAGGGAAGTCGGCGATGGTGATGGTTTTCACCTGACTGTAGTCGATGCTGGCTCCGTTGAACTTATACGATATCGAGCAGGCTTGCATTACTGCCGCCACGACGATTATGAGCACGGCTTTCCACCTTATTATATTATATGTGTTATTTGTCGAGCCCATATTGTTTTATTCTCCTGTATAATGTCCTTGCGCTGATGCCGAGTTCCTCGGCTGCCTTCTGTCTGTTGCCTCCGTTTTTCTCGAGTGCTTTTTCGAGCATTGTCCTCCCCATGTCGTTGAGGTTGAGATTTTCTGCCTCTGCCACTTCTTCTGCCTCTGCTATCTCCGGCATTGTCCTCTTGGCGTTGGCTAAAGGCCTTATGAAGATGCTCTGTCCATCGTCCATCGTCGCCGGTGTGTGCATGAGTGCGGCGGGAGTTTGCATATTGGCTGTGTCGATTGCCGGCACTGAGGTCTGTGTTATCTCCTGTGCCGTGGCTTCCACTGGTTTCACGAGTTGTTTGCGCAGTGCGTCCATCTCCGACCTCAGGTCGTTCACGTTGCTTCTTAGTTCGAAGAGTATCTTATAGAGTATCTCCCTTTCGTTTTCAAAGCTGTGCTCTCCCTTGGTGCTTTTCACCGCCACGAGCTGTGTTGACTCCTGGTCGATGGGAATGAATTGCGAGAGTATCTCCGGTGTGATGGTCCTCTCGCGACTTATCACGGAGATTTGCTCAGTTACATTCTTCAGCTGTCGTATGTTTCCCGGCCACTTATACCTTTTGAGCATTTCCTTTGCCTCGTCGGTGAGAGTGACCTTGTCCATTTTCAGCTTTTCGGCTATCTGCATTGCGAAGAGGCGGAAGAGCAGCACCACGTCGTCGCCCCTGTCTCTGAGCGGCGGCATCTGTATGGGTATGGTATTCAGGCGATAGTAGAGGTCTTCCCTGAATTTCCCCTCAGATATTGCCTTCTGCATGTTCACGTTGGTGGCGGCCACAATTCTCACGTCGGTTTTCCTTATCGCCGTGCCTCCCACTCTGATATACTCGCCAGTCTCGAGCACTCTCAGGAGTCTTGCCTGTGTGCTGAGTGGCAGCTCACCCACCTCGTCGAGGAAGAGCGTGCCTCCGTTGGCAGTGCCGAAATATCCCTCGCTGTCGCTGATGGCGCCTGTATATGAGCCTTTCTCATGTCCGAAAAGCTCGGAGTCGATGGTGCCCTCGGGGATGCTGCCGCAGTTGATGGCGAAATATTGCTGTTTTTTCCTTGGCGAGTTGTCGTGGATAATACGGGGTATAACCTCCTTGCCCACTCCGCTCTCTCCGATGATAAGCACGGAGAGGTCGGTGGGTGCCACCTGCAAGGCCACGTCGAGGGCACGGTTCAAACCGTCGCTGTTGCCCACGATGGTATATCGTTGTTTTATCTTTTGAAGTTCCGAAGTGTTCATTTGGCTGACAAAATTACACTATTTTTTTGAAACGGCTGCAAAAATGGCAGAAAATCATACAATTTTTGCTTAAATCTCCTCATTTTCGTCTTGTGCAGACCGTTTTTTGGGTATTGTGAACCTCACTTTCTCCCCATCTTCCTTTTTCTCGTGATAGAGTTTTGGAAGCGGGTTTTCGAGCGGCTCATCATATTCCTGTCTGTTTCTGTAGATGTCGATGGCAGCATAGAGTGCGTCTCTCATACCCTGCTCGTCCGCCATGCCCTTGCCTGCGATGTCGAAGAGCGGCGTGTGGTCGGGCGCGGTGCACACGAGTGGCAGACCGGCGGTATATTCGATACGGTCGTCACCGGCGATGGCCCTGAAGGGCACGCTCCCTTGGTCGTGATACATCGCCAGCACGGTGTCGAAATGGTTGTACATCGCCTTGCCGAAGAAGTCGTCGGCGGAGTATGGTCCAAACACCTGCATGCCGCTGTCGTTGAGACTTTTTATTGCTGGTATTATTATTTCCGTCTCTTCCTTTCCTTGTTGTCCGTCCTTGCCTGCCTGCGGGTTGAGCGACAGGAGTGCAATACGCGGGTTGGAGATGCGGAAGTCGCGCTTCAAACTCGTATGCAGAAGTTTCACGGTGTCGATGATTTTCTCCTCTGTTATGCTGGCGGCAATGTCGCTCACGGGGATGTTGCCTGTGAGCAGTGCCACTCTGATGCCATGGCTCATGAGTATGGTCAGCCCTTTGTCGTTGCTTGGTTTCGCCGTCTCGCACACGGGAGCTGACAGCAGCACGTCGAAAAGTCCTTTGTCGTAGTCGCTCAATGCGCAGTTGAAAGCCTTCTTGGAGGCATTCACCGACACCTCTGTGGGTGTGCCCATCTCCACTTTCACGTCCTCGTCCACGCAGGCGAGCATGTTCACCCTTCCGTCCTTGGCATCCTCGGCATTGTTGATAATCGAGAAATTGGCTTCCGTCTGCAACATATTGCGGTGGAAGGCCGCCACCTTGGGCGAGCCGTAGATGATAGGTGTGCACAACTCAAGCAAAGCCTGGTCGGCGAAGAGTTTAAAAATCAGTTCATATCCTGTTCCGTTGGTGTCGCCATGAGTGATGGCCACCCTTATTTTTCCGTCTTCCATAATCAAGCGTTATTTTGTTTTCTGTTCTTTTCCTTTGGTGTTCAACATCCCGCAAGCGGCATAGATATCCTCTCCGCGGCTTGCTCTGATGGTGGCAAACACGCCTCTCGCGGTGATGAAGTCTCTCATTCTCAACATTTTCTCCTCGTTGCTGCTCTTAAAGTTCACCCCTGGTATCTTGTGGTATCTGATGAGGTTCACCCTGCAGTGCAGTCCTTTCAGGAGGTCAACGAGAGCTTGTGCGTGCCTTGGCGTGTCGTTGAGTCCGTCGAAGACGATGTATTCAAACGACAGTCTTCTTTGGTGTGCGAAGAGTTCATTGTAGTCGCGCAGCATCTCGATGGTGTCGGCGATGGGCATGGCATTCTCTGCGGGCATCATAGCCAGTCGCTCCTCGTGGAAAGGTGAGTGTAGGCTCACCGCCACGTGGCAGTCGCTCTCCTCCACGAAGCGTGCGAGTTTGTTTTTCACTCCCACGCTGCTCACGGTGATACGTTTCGGACTCCATGCGAAACCGTCCTTGTCGGTGAGTATCGCCGTGGCCTTGAGCACAGCGTCGTAGTTGTCCATCGGCTCCCCCTGCCCCATCAGCACCACGTTGGTGAGTGTGTCGCGCTCGGGCAAGGCATAGATTGATTGAGGATGTCTGCCACGGTGAGGTTGCCGTCGAACCCCTGTTTGCCAGTTTGGCAGAAAGCGCATCCCATCCTGCACCCCACCTGTGACGACACGCAGAGCGTGGCCCGGTCGTCGTCGGGGATATACACGGCCTCCACGGTCTTGCCTTGTTCCGTGGGGAAGAGGTATTTCACGGTGCCGTCTTTCGAGCGTTGCTCTTTCACCGGCGGCATCGCCCCCACCTCGTATTCCTCTTCGAGTTTCTGCCTTGCGGCTTTCGAGAGGTTGGTCATTTCAGCGATGCTCATCGCATGCTTCTGATATATCCACTGCGCCATCTGCTTGGCGGCGAATCGTGGCATGCCCGTCTGTGCCGCAACCTCTTGCAGCTCGGCGACAGTCATACCCAATAGTTTTCTTTTTGCCATAACGGCTGCAAAGGTACAACTTTTTTCTGACATTCGCAAAAAAGTGTGGAAATATAACGTAAAAAAACGCTTTTTTAGAGCGAGGATGACAGATTTTATGTCAAAAATGGCAGTTTTATGGCAGCGGAACAGTTTTTTTTGAAAAAAATCGCAAAAAAAGTGCGAAAAAGTTTGGAAGTTTCAAAAATTGGCATTATCTTTGCAGCCGCAAAAGTACCGAAAGGGCTTTCTTGAGCCGCAGCGGCGGCCGGGGTTCTTGGTCTTACATGCTTCTTTTCGAGGCTCTATCTTTGGGGTTGACTGGATTTGACAGCAAGATGAGATGGTACGTAAGCACGCGGAGCATCGTTTACTAGCTCCTTAATCTGAGGGACAAAAAATTAATTGGCAACAACAAGTATGCTCTCGCTGCCTAATCGAAGTATAGTAGATTATTGGCTTAATTCTGTCACCAGGTGATGGAACGAGACATCGCTCAAAGACTCTTTTTCCGAAGTGCTTTGGCTCAGCGGTGCAGGTAAATCGGGAATAGCCGGCGTAAGCCTCGTTGCAACGGTGAAATTTTAGAGGATAAGGCCGACGTTGGTGGTCCGGGTCTTGCGGCGGCACGAAAATGAAGTCCGGAATAAGCGTGTAGAAAGCGTATGGTTTCCTTGTTTGGACGAGGGTTCGACTCCCTCCAGCTCCACTACAATTAAGGCTCCCTTGACGGGGAGCCTTAATTGTTATGTTCCAGGAGAAACCTTAATTATGCTTCGTAGATTGTAATACCTCTCCTACGGATATGGTCTTTTAAATTCTCGTTCTTCAGATTTTTGTATATGGAGATGTCAAATCTATAAGGCATCTGTTCATCAATTTCATCTGATAACGACAATAAATCTTTCAAACTGATATTATCACCCACAAGGGTAATGTCAACATCAGAGAAAGGTCTGTATGAACCTTTTGCACGAGACCCATACAACACGACCTTATCAATTGTTTTATAGTTGCTAAACAATTGCTTAAGAATATCCATCTCTTTATCAAGCAGACCGTAATTGTTCATTCTTCAACTCCTCCATTATTTGTTTGAACTTTAAGAATAAAGGGAAAAAATCCAATGAAATCTCATTGAACACATTTTTGAATTCCTCTTCATCATAAAGATGCGAGGTGAGATTTCTTGCCTTTAAAGTCTCTAACCAGTTTCTATCATCTATAATCCCTATCTCAAGAGCCTTTTTAATAGCATCTCTTGGACCTTTGATATCCATTTCGCCCTGGTATTCCACATAATCTTTCATTACTTTCCACGACAGTTCTTGCGTGAACTCAAACCTCTGTATCACACCTTCCTTGATAAGGTCAGCGACCTCACCATTTTGATATAATTCACTTCTGGCAACTTTCAGACCCTCCTCAAGCCTTGCCAAAGCATTGGAATAACTGTCGAGTCGCTGAATCCATCTGATATCTAAATTATCCGTCATAGCCGTAATTTTATTGTTATAGCCTTAATTTTTGGGCAAAGGTAATACTTTTTTTTCAAAAGTCCAAAAAAAATGGAGAATATTTGCGTAAATGAGAAATAATTAGTACTTTTGCAAACTAAAATACTATTATGAAGAAAATGATTACGGCGGTGATGACCGCAATTTTGGCTATAACAACGGTGACAGCCTCGGCGATGTCTCCGGCAGTGAAAGGAAAGGCAGCAAAAAATAAGACTGCAGTGGCAAGTGGTGCGGAAGACCGCGCTTACTGGTGTGCAGAGGCGTGGAAAATGGCGCAGCCGGTGCTTGAGCCGATGAGCAAGGGAGAGCTGCAAAAGACGATGCTGACGGAGTTCAGCCCGTCGTTTGACAGCCGCAACCGCAACGTGGTGTTTATGGAGACTTTCGGGCGGCTGATGGCCGGCATCGCCCCGTGGCTCGCATTGCCCGACGACAATACGGCGGAGGGAAAACAGAGAAAGCAGTTGCGCGAGTGGGCTCTCAAGAGCTACGCCAATGCCGTGGACCCCTCCTCTCCTGACTACCTCCATTGGGGAGACGCAGGGCAGAACCTCGTGGACGCGGCATATATCGCCGAGAGTTTTTTAAGAGCCTACGATGCCCTTTGGATGCCATTGGACACTATCACTAAACAGCGGTATTTCAAAGAGTTCAGCGGTCTGCGTTCAATAGAACCTCCATATACCAACTGGCTGCTCTTTTCCTCTATAATAGAGGGATTTATGGCCAAGGCTGGCGCACAATACGACCGCTATAGAGTGGATATGGCAGCACGCAAATGCGAGGAGTGGTATGTTGGCGACGGATGGTTTGCCGACGGCGTCGTGTTCGCCTTCAACTACTACGGCAGTTATGTGTTCCACCCGATGTATCTCGAAACCCTTCAAGCGATGATTGACGCCAAGGTTCGCGACCGCATCGATTATCAGAAATACTATGAGCGGCAGCTCGTCAGGGCACAGCGCGCGGCGGTATGGCTCGAAAGACTTATCTCGCCTGAAGGCACATTCCCCGTCGTCGGCCGTTCGATAGTGTATCGTATGGCGGCACTCCAGCCCCTTGCTATGATGGCATGGCAACAGACACTCCCCAAGGAACTCTCAAATGCACAGACGAGAGCAGCCCTCACAGCAGTGATGCACAGGATGTTTGACACGCAAAACAATTACAACTCAAAGGGATACCTCACCATCGGCTTCTGCGGACACCAACCCGAGAGCGCCGACTGGTACACTAATAACGGCTCCTGCTATATGACATCGCTCTGTTTCATGCCCCTCGGTCTGCCAGCCAATCATGAATACTGGACTGCCCCGGCAGAAGAGTGGACACAACAAAAAGCGTGGGGAGGAAAGCCGTTCCCGAAAGACCACCACTGGGAGGATAAAATTCAAACCAAAGACAAATATTAATAAGGAATATTTGCAAGGAGGTAAGTAAAGGATTAATAAATCAGTATAAAACCAGGAGATAGCAAATTTTGAAAAAATCTGTTCAAAAAAGGACGGAATCCGATAAAAGATAAGTTCAAAGAGGAACGGAATAAAAAAACTCTAAGATTAAAGGTATTCAATGCGAAGAGAGGTGAAAAACAGGGTTCGGGCAGCATTCTTGCTCTTGCTGATGCTAACGGCGATTTCGATATCGTCGTTGCACGTGCACCCCTACTCTGCCCCTACCGACACCGAATGCAGCGAGTGTCTGCATCACGTGTGCCACGGACATCTCACGCAAAGCGGACTGTTAGACAGCGACTGCGTGATATGCCAGTTTCTCACTGTGCCTTTCCTCCTCCCTACTGCCTTTATATTATCAGCCTGCTTGTGTTTTCATAAAATAAAACACAACAGCAATAACGAAATCGTAATCGTTGTTTTTTGTGAAATAAAGCGTTTAAGAGCCCCTCCCGCTATCTTTTAAGAGAGACTCAAAAACATTTTATAAACAAAAATCGACACAATAATGAACAAAATATACTTGGTAGTGGCGGTTCTTTTATCGACGCAGCCGCTGCTCGCCGATGGGCATTTGTCGGAAAACGACAAGGCAAGTGTTTCATCGACAAAGACTTACGATAAAAGTAAATCTTCCGAAGACACCCCCGACAGTAAAAAATCATCCCAAGAGGCACCCGACAGCAACAAATCTTCCGACGACGTCCCCGACAGCATTCACGGCCACGCCCTTGAGGGAGCGATGCACCTCAACGAAGTGGTGATTACAGGCATCACCGGCAACACGCTGTTGAAAAACTCCCCCACGGCAGTCATGGTGGTGGGCAACGAGGAGTTGCAGGCACGCCCCTCCACAAATATCATCGACGCCATCGCCCACCAACCGGGAGTAAGTCAGATAACCACCGGCGGCGGCATCTCGAAACCCGTAATCAGAGGTATGGGATACAACCGCGCCCTCGTCATCAGCGACGGAGTGAGACAGGAAGGACAGCAGTGGGGCGATGAGCACGGAGTGGAAATCGACGGCAACGACGCCTACTCGGCAGAAATCCTCAAAGGACCGGCGACACTGATGTACGGCTCCGACGCACTCGCCGGCGTGATACTCCTCAACTCCGCCCCGATAATGCCCAAAGGCACAATGAAACTCGGAGGAATGGCGGAATACCAAAGCAACAACTCGCTACTGGGATACTCGCTGAATTTTAAAGGACATCAAGGCGACATCGTGTGGAACTGGCGATACAGCGGCAAGTTCGCACAACAGTATAAAAACAAATACGACGGACGGGTGCCAGGCACGGCATATCGGGAGCAGGCAGTGAAAGGAATGACCGGCATCAACCAAAGATGGGGATTCACACACCTGATTCTCAGCTACTTCCACCTGAACCCCTCAATTGCCGAGGGAGAGCGCGACGAAGAAACAGGAGAGCTGGAAGGCGACAAGGAGGCAAGCTACAAGATAACGCTGCCATTCCAGAGGGTGAACCACTACAAGGCAGCCCTCGACAACTCCTTCCACATCGGCGACGGCAACCTGAAAGTTCTTCTCGCATATCAGCAGAACCAAAGGAAGGAATACGAGGAGAGCGACGACGAATACAGCCTGTATTTCAAGCTCCACACCCTCACCTACGACCTGAGATACATCTCGCCCGAAATGCGCGGCTGGAAAATATCCGCAGGCCTCAATGGTATGTGGCAGAAGTCGGAAAACCTCGGCGAGGAGTTCCTCGTGCCGGCATACAAACTCTTCGACACAGGCATCTTCGCCACGGCATCAAAGACCTTCGGACGGCTCAACGCCACAGGAGGAATAAGGTTTGACACAAGACATCTGCACAGTTTCCAACTTATTGAAGACGATGCAATTAGATTTAATGACTTCAAGCGGAATTTCACCGGGTTCACAGGCAGCATAGGAGCCACCTACGAACTGGCACACGAGCTGAACCTCAAGGCGAACGTCAGTCGAGGATACAGAGCCCCGAACATCAGCGAACTGGGCAGCAACGGCAACCACGAGGGAACGTTGCGCTATGAGAAAGGCAACCAAGACCTCAAGGCGGAGCAAAGTTGGCAGTTCGACCTCGGCATCGACTACTCATCGGCAATCTTCTCCGTCGAGCTCGCACTCTTCGCAAATGCCGTCAGCAACTACATCTATCTTGCAAAACAAACCGACGCGGCAGGAAATGCCGTACTCACCGACGGACTTAGCACCTACTCCTTCCGAGCCGGCGACGCCACACTCCTCGGAGGAGAGCTGATGACCGACTTGCACCCGATAGAAAGACTGCATATAGAAAACGACTTCTCAATCGTGGACGCAAGGCTCCGCCACCAGCCCGACGAGTCGAAATACCTGCCTTTCACACCGCCGGCAAAATGGTCGGCAACAGTGAGATACGACATCCTGAAACATACTAAAGGGTGCATCGACAACCTCTTCGCCGCCGTCGGAATGGAGCATAACTTCAAACAAAACCACTACTATGCCGCCGGAGGAACGGAAACCGCCACCCCTGCATACACCCTATGGAACATACAAGCCGGAGCCGACATCAAAGTGAAAGGCAAAAAACTCTGCTCCATCTGTCTCACCTGCGAAAACCTCACCGACAAAGCATACCAAAGCCACCTCAGCCGCCTCAAGTATGCCGACAGAAACAATGCCACCGGCAGAACCGGAGTTTTCAACATGGGGCGGAACTTCGGGGTAAAACTGGTGTTCTAATGGATAATGGACAATGGATAATGGATAATTATATCGCCGTTCCGGCGATGACGGCTACGCCGCGAAAGCTCTCCGCAAGGAGCAGCCCCGGCTGGGCCTATCGAATTGACAATTGATAATTGACAATTGACAATTAAGCGAACTCCGTTCACAAGAAACTCTCCGGCAGGAGCAGCCCCAACTGGGTCGGGATAGACTAAATGACCCTCTGTTAAGAGCAGCCCTGACTGGGTCGGGATTGACCTTAAGAAAAAACACTCCGTTAGGAGCAGCCCCGGCTGGGCCGGGTTAGTCCTGATGAGAAAACACTCCGGCAGGAGCAGCCCCGACTGGGTCGGGATTGACCTTAAGAAAAAACACTCCGTTAGGAGCAGCCCCGGCTGGGCCGGGTTAGTCCTGATGAGAAATCCCTAATTGTAAATTTTGTGCGATTTTTCGCTTGAAAAAGTGAAAAATCGCACAAAATCGTCGATTATAAACGATTTTCATAGTTTTTTGAACGATTTCATATATTGTGAAACAAAAAAAAGTGTTACCTTTGCACTCGGAACTTTAACTTAAAAAAGAGATATGGAAAGAACTTGGAGATGGTTTGGCAAGAACGACAAGATAACACTTGCCATGCTGAGAGAAATTGGTGTGGAGGGAATAGTAACAGCCCTGCACGAGGTGAAAAACGGTGATGTGTGGACACGCGAGGCCATTCGCGACCTGCGTGAGTACATCGAAAGCTACGGCATGCGCTGGAGCGTGGTGGAGAGCCTCCCCGTAATGGAGAGCATCAAATACGCCGGCCCCGACCGCGACGAGCTTATCGAGAAATANAAGGAGAGCCTCAAAAACCTCTCCGCAGAGGGCATTCACACAATATGCTANAACTTNATGCCGGTACTCGACTGGGCACGCACAGACCTCAGCCACCCCAACCCCAACGGCACCACGAACCTCTATTTCTCACACGCACAATTCGCGTATTTCGACATNGAGATCCTCAAACGNGAAGGAGCAGAGAAAGACTGGTCAGAGGACGTGCTGAAAGAGGTGGAAAAACTGAAAAAGACTATGACAGCCGAGGATAACCACAAACTCGTGGAAACAATCATCGTGAAGACACAGGGCTTCGTGAACGGCAACATCTCAGAGGACGACGAGCACCCCGTGGAACTCTTCCGCCAGCTACTCAGCCTCTACAAAGGCATAACCAAAGAACAGCTCAGGGAGAATATGAAATACTTCCTCAGCGCAATTATGCCCACCTGCGAGGAATATGGCATGAATATGTGCGTACATCCCGACGACCCACCATTCCCCATCCTCGGACTGCCGAGAATCGTTACCTGCGATGAGGATATCAACTGGTTCCTCAAAGCCGTGGACAACCCCCACAACGGACTCACATTCTGCGCAGGAAGTCTTTCAGCAGGCGCACACAACAACGTGGTGGAGCTGGCACAGAAATATGCGTCGCGCACACACTTCGTACACCTCCGCTCCTGCCACATCTTCCCCAATGGCGACTTCACAGAGGCAAGCCACTTAGGAGGAAGAGCCGACCTCATCGAACTGGCACGCATCTTCGAAAAAACCAACCCGAACCTCCCGATGCGAGTGGACCACGGCATGACAATGCTCGGCGACGAGGACAAAGGCTACAACGCTGGATACTCCTTCCTCGGACGCATGTTCGCTCTCGGACAGGTGCAAGGCATCCTCGCCACCGTCGATAGAGAGTTAGGCATCGAATACAAACAACCCGGATTCTTCGAATAATTAATATTTATATGGGAAATTTATTTAATATTAAAGACAACGTTGTTGTCATTACCGGCGGCACTGGTGTGCTTGGCCGCACAATAGCAAAATATCTCGCATTAGAAGGTGCGAAAGTAGTAATTCTCGGACGCAAGGAAGAGGTGGGCAACGCCATTGTGGACGACATTAAGAAGGCAGGAGGCGAGGCATCGTTCTTCAAGACCGACGTGATGGACATCGAGATCGTAAAGCAGAACTGCAAGGATATCCTCGCAAAATACGGTCGTGTTGACACTCTGCTGAACGCTGCCGGCGGCAATATGCCCGGAGCCACCATCGCCCCCGACAAAACCTATTTCGACCTCGACCCGGCACAGTTCCAGAAAGTGCTCAACCTCAACCTCACCGGCACCGTGATACCCACACAGGTGTTCCTCAAACCGATGGTGGAGCAGAAGAAAGGCGCAATCATCAACTTCTCCTCTATGGCCGCTTTCCGTCCTATGACCCGTGTCTGCGGATACGCTGCCGCCAAGGCCGGCATCAGCAACTTCACGGCTTATATGGCCACNGAGTGNGCTAAGAAATTCGGCGAGGGCATAAGAGTAAACGCCATCGCTCCAGGCTTCTTCATCACCGAGCAAAACAGAGCCCTCCTCACCAACCCCGACGGCACATACACACAGAGAGGCCAGGACGTTATCCGTCAGACCCCGTTCGGACGTATGGGCGACCCCGAGGAGCTCTGCGGAACCATCCACTACCTGATGTCGGATGCNGCTAANTTCGTTACCGGCACCGTGGCTGTGGTTGACGGNGGATTCAATATCTTCGCAATGTAATTCTATTTACACATATTTATANTAAAGGCGTGCCAAAACCGGCACGCCTTTATTATTTTAAACGCAAAGCTTTACTTAATGATTTTAAATCGAAGCATTATTTAATGATTTTAAACGAAGCGGTGTTTTTGCTCTTTTTCCCTTTGGCAGTGGCATAAATTCCGATACCGGTGCCGTTGAACTTATTGTATTTGTTGTGACTCAGCGGCGCGATGCTCATCGGGGAGCCGATATTGTTTTGGCATTCGCGGGTGTCGCCGTAGGAGAACTGCGCCTTGCAGTCTTTCACCTGCACCTTGAAATAGACCTCCGGTTTTTTGTAATCGACAGCGGCGATTATCTCTTTCTTGCCTTTGTCCTTCCGTGTGAGGAAGATTTTGTTTTTTCCTTTCATTAAGGTGAAATAGCCGTTGGCAGTGCGGTAGTATGCTATGCCAGCCTCCTCGTTATCGCCTTTCGCCTTGAACTTCACCTGCGAGGTAAAGGTGAAATCAAACTCTGTGACTCTTTTGAAGAGGTATGCCGGGGTGTGGAGGGAGTCGATGACTTCGGGGAGCAGTTGCAGTTGTATCTCGCCGTTGCTCTCTGTGTGGAACGGCGCTTTTCGTGTGCGCAGCCACATCCAGTCGTCGGAAACCGACATTTTCACCTCTCGCAGGTTCGGCCGTGGCATTTTTTCGAGCACCTTTCCCTCTCCGGGGTTTATAATGAGATTGCCGTCCTCGAATTCCGCCTTGCAGAGGAATGTCTCTCTGCCGATAGGCTTTAAGGCGTTTTGCATCCTGCATCCCAGCACCACTGCCCACCATTGTCCG
>Ga0065708_1006587_pt1 | contig 20706 bp, 10 predicted proteins | sample Hoacrofraction12_2_FD_59095 | JGI IMG/M metagenome (GOLD analysis project Ga0065708, IMG submission 59095) | Hoatzin crop microbial communities from Cojedes, Venezuela, sample from fiber fraction 12 v1 | ecosystem: Host-associated > Birds > Digestive system > Esophagus > Crop | place: Venezuela... | reverse complement strand
TTTTAGTAGATGTAACCCTGGAGACGTTTACGCACAAAAGTAGAAACAAGCTTTAGCTTTTAGTAGATGTAACCCTGGAGACGTTTACCGACATTTGGGGTAAAGCCTCCCCACTTTTTTATACATCGGCTTCCGGACTCAACTAGTTCCATGACTAGGCCGACCCTCTTATTCTCATATTTCGCTATTTCATGGATTTTCCTGAATATAAGACGTTCTGTGTGTGATTTTGGCGTTTTGTCATTGATGTGGCAGCTACTGATTTCATGAAGCGCCTTATCCTTCAAGGCATGCCATATATTTGGATGCCGGAGGTCTATAAAACCTGCCAGGCTTTAGCCCAAATCGCAGAAAAAAATCGACATTTGGGGTAAACCTCCCCTATAAAGTGCCTCTCATGTGTCTGGATTGGCGCTTTGAGAATGTGCTATTGGACAAAAAACACGCCGGAACATCATTCCGGCGTGCCCGATATCGTCTGCCCAGCCTATACTCCGCTGAAAGAAGAGAATCCTCCGTCTACCGGAAGAACCACTCCTGTAATGAAGGAAGCTGCGTCACTGCACAGGAACTGGGCGGCTCCGTTAAGTTCGGTGATGTCCCCGAATCTTCTCATCGGAGTCTTGTTGATGACTTTGACGGATCTTTCCGTCAGGGAACCGTCCTCGTTGAGAAGGGCTGCACGGTTCTGCTTTCCGATGAAGAAGCCGGGAGCAAGTGCGTTCACCCTGATCTTCTCTCCGTATTTTATGGCCATTTCGGAGGACAGCCATTTGGTGAAGTTGGAAACTCCTTCCTTGGCGGCTCCGTATCCACCTACGCGTGAAAGGGAGTCGTATGCGGCCATGGAAGAAATGTTCAGTATGCTTCCGAATCCCTGTTTTGCGAAAATCTTGCAGAATACCCTCGAAGGAAATACGGTCCCGTTGAGATTTAGGTCGATAACCTTGTTCCAGTCCTCTATGGCCATTTCGTAGAAATGCTGGTCCGGCATGACCGTGGCTCCTTTAACATTGCCGCCTGCGACATTGACAAGGCAGTCAACTACGCCCCATTTCCCTACGACTTCGTCTGCAATCTTTTCAACGGCATCGCTGTCAAGGACGTTGCAGGCATAGCAGAGCACTTCTCCACCGAAGCTTTCAAGCTCCTCTTTTACGGGTTTCACCTGCTCCTCCCTATGGACAAGGGCGACGACTTTCGCCCCCTGTGATGCAAAATGTCTTGCCAGGGATCCTCCCAGCACTCCGGCAGCGCCGCTGATGACGGCGACCTTGCCTTCTATTGAAAACATCTCATTCATATCTTACCAGTTTTGATTTCATCACGAACGGCGGCCATCATTCCGTCAACCTGTCCCAGGGCAAGCATCCTGCCGTGGAAGGAGTATCCGGCATTGTAGCCCATCTTTTCATCTCCAAGCATGGTCTTGCCATGGTCCACCCTCATGGGGAGGGCCGGATTTGTCTTCTCAAAGATCCTTACAAGCTCCACAAGATTGGCCCTTCCCGCGGTGTGGGGAGCCTCTATGAAGTTTCCTCCGGGGAGGACGTTGCAGCTTCTCAGATGCACGAAATGCGTCCTTGATGCGAACTCCCTGGCCATTTCAACGACATTGTTCTGGGCTCCTGCCGAAAGGCTTCCGGCGCAGAAAGTTAGACCGTTGTGGGGGTTGTCAACTGCGTCAAGGAACCACCTTATGTCATCCCTGTCTGTCACGATTCTTGGGAGGCCGAGCACCTGCATGGGGGGATCGTCAGGATGGACGCACATGTTGACTCCCCATTTTTCGCATGTCGGCATTATGGCGCTGAGGAAGTACCGCATGTTCTCCCTAAGGTCGTCCTTGGTTACGCCGTCATATTTTGCGAGCAGGCTCTTGAAGATTCCTACGGGGTCGAGGTCTTCCTCCCTGATGTTGCCGTTTACAAAGCCCTGGGTCTTTACGATAATGTTCTCGATGAGCTTCTGGCGTCCTTCCTCGGTCATGGTCGCCTTTAGCTTCCCGACCCTGTCAAGTACGTCGGGGGAGTAAGCCTTTTCCGCATCCTTCCTTTCCAGGATGTGTATGTCGAAATAGGCGAACTCAGCCATGTCGAAGTAGAGGCTGGATGTGCCGTCAGGCCATGGGTGCTCAAGATCAGTCCTTATCCAGTCTATGACCGGCATGAAATTGTAGCAGATGGTCTTTATTCCGCATTTGCCTAGATTCTCAAGGCTTATCTTGTATTTTTCGATAAGCTCATCCCTCTCATGACCGGCATACTTTATCTCTTCGCATACGGGGAGGCTCTCGACGACGCTCCATCTCAGGCCGTAGGATTCAATGTATTCCTTGAGGTCGTTTATGGCTTCCACTGTCCATACTTCCCCGTTAGGGACTTCATGAAGCGCGGTTACAATGCCTTCCACGCCTATCTGGCGCAACATGGAAAGGGTGATCTTGTCCTTCTTTCCAAACCATCTCCAGGTTTTCTCCATATTTTTTCGGTAAATAGGTTTTAGTTTGGGGGCAGTGGTAGCTCCATGCTTTCCTGCCCGTCATGTGTCATATCCGAGCCCTTGGGCTCTAAAATGCGAATTTAGCAAATTAGGAGCAATTTTCATAGAAGAAGAGGGCTTCCGTTTTTGTCCGGAAACCCTCTAGGCCTTTGATGGGCACAACCTTTCCCAAAGTATTGCATCCAGGAAACGTTGCGCTTTGTCTTATTTGTAAGTCATTGAGTCTAATATGGATGTCAAGCCTGTGCCGCTAGATGAATTTCGATACGTCGGCCGTATAGATGCAGCTTTCATCATTCTCGTCGGGGCCTATGCCGTACAGTATGCCTTTGTCAAAATCGATAGTGACGAGGCTAAGCGGAGCCTTTATGATGGTGCGGTGCACAAGGTTGCCGTTCCAGTCCCATACCTGCAGCTCACGTGTATCTCCGAGGTCCTTGTCGGCATGATAGCGGTTCTTGCAGAGTACGGCGATCCTGTCTTCGCTGGCGCATGGCGTCGAAGTGTATGTGTCGAAACGGTTGACTCCGTTGTCTTTGACATTCTTTATCGGGGAGTCGGGGAACTCCACTGAAACCTCCTTTAGAAGCGTACCGTCAAGGGAATGTATCCTGAACTTGCGGTAATGGCAGTAGAAAGCCGCGAACATGTCTTTTGACGGATGTGCAACGACCGCCCTCATGTAATCAAGCGCTTTCATAATGGGACTTTCCGCCTCGTTCCCCCATGTTGGGAAATCACAGATATAATTCCTGCTCCCGTCTTTCTTGTAGACAACAAATTCCTTGGGATTTTTGTCCACAAACAGGTTTGTGTTTATGAAGGAGTCTCCGACTTTTATGACTCCGTTCGGGGCTTCCCCGTTTGTATAGAGAAGCTGCTTGTCCGCAATCCTTATCGAATCGCCTTCTATTCGGATTTCCTTTGCATAGGAATCCATGTCTACGATGGAGAAACCGGAGCCGTGGACGGTTATGCTTTGAAGGTCGGGGCGGATGAACTCGTTGGGTCCCCTGCCGACGTGGCCGGCTTCAAATCCTTTTCCGTCGAGAGGAAGGTGGAAGATGGAAAAGACCTTCTCTGTCTTTGCCTGCGATACTACGAGGTAGTCTCCGCACACATTTATCTTGGAGGGATTCAGAAGCATCAGGTCTGTCTTTACAGGTGTGACCGATATTGAATCAGTCTTTCTTTTGCAGTCCTTCAGCGTAATGACCTTCTCAGTACTTTCTGTCTTGCATGCGCATAGGGTCGCTAGGACAATCAGGGCGCCTGCTATTCCAAGGCGGTTACGAAATTTTGTTTTCATGGGTTATTTTTTTCTTTGGATATTGTCAGTCCTCGAGTACGATTGTCGTTATGCTTGATCCGGCAAGGGATATCGAAAGGGCTCCGCCGCTGATGGAGCAAGCGACTTTCTTGCAGTTCTCTTTTTCGGAAGTCCTTGTCGCCGAAGCGCTCTTGTATCCGGATGCGTCTATTGAAACGTTGTCTATATCCGAAGAAGAAGGATTTATGAGGACAATTACGGTCTTGCCGTCGCCTCTGTACGCAGTTGCATCAATGCTGTCGTCGCCTTGCACGTCCACCTTTATCCTTCCATATCCCTCCTTTACATATCTTGAGAACTGTCCGAATGCGTGACCGCGGCTGAGTATGGTGCCAGTTGACGTCCCCTGCTCTCCATCTCCTATGAAACTGTAGTAGCGCCTCCCGTACCACCATATGTAGGCGTTCCATCCGGCTTTCATGCAGGCGCTTACCTCCTCGACCATGTCCATTGTCTCATCCCAGTGGGAGGTGTTGTTATTCCAGCTGTCGTTGAGAAGATGCTCGGTCATCCAGATTCTCTTTCCGCCAGCTTTTGAAAAGCTTTTAGGGGTGGAACCGTACAGGTGTCCCGCTATTATGTCGACATTCTCGGATGCCTTGCTATCCGAAAGGGTGGGGGAGTAGAAGCTCTGGTTGAAGTTAAGGGATTCTCCGCTTGCCAGCAGGGCGCTTTTTACAAGGGCGCCGTAATTCCCGAGGAACTTGCACATCTGTTCAGCTGTCCACCGGCATCCCTCGTACTCGGCATCCCAGTCAGGTTCGTTCTGCATGGAGATGGCATAAAGGGGAGCACCTCCTTCCGCCATGTATGCGGCGAACTTCTCAAGGTAGAGCGCATATTCTTCGTAGTAATCTTCCTTGAGGTAGCTGGATACTCCGTCCTTTTTCGCTTCTATCTGCTGAGGGTCCTTCCACTGGGACGGCATGGTCCAGGGTGAGGCGAGAATCCTGATTCCGTATTTTTCATAAGGGTATACGCATGCGCTACGCACGTTTGACCAGTTAGTCTCGGTGGGCGATATCCTTATCCTCATTATGTTGAGACCAAGGTCTCCGAACAGAAGGTCGCACTCGCTCTGGCTCAGGTAGCTGTTGTCTCCCCAGTTGTTCATGGCTCCGAATCCGTCTATGCTCTGGTACTTGACAGATTTGTCGGTGGAGATGGCGACGACCTTTGGCTGGACTCCTTCCTGGGTCATGGTTACAGTCTTTGAAAGGCTTCCTTCGGTATCCTGGACCATTATGGTAAAGCTCCTGGATGATTGGGATTTGTTGGCTGCGACGCTGAAAGTTACGCTGGTCTTTCCCTCGGTAGACGTGCTTCCGGCATATGTGACTGAGAAGTCCGAAGCATATGAAGATCCGCTCTCGGATATTTTCCACTTCAGGTGTGACCATGATACGGTAGCCGTTACAGACCCTCCTTCAGCACCTATCGAGGATGGGGAGAGTTCAACGGAAAGGCTCTTTGAAGAAGAACCGCTTCCCTTTGTGTCGTCCTTTGTGCAGGAGAGGACTGATGCAACTATGCACAGGGCGGATAGGATCCGCAATCCCGGATGTCTCATTTCTTGAATAGTTTGGCAAGGATTTCTTCGTCCTTGCAGTTCTGGTACTTGTTTGTAAAATCCTTCGGAGTCATTCCGTAGTACTCCCTGAAGGCGTTTGAGAAGTATGAGGGTGAGGAGAATCCGACCCTGTATGCCACTTCGGAGACATTCACTTCATTGTTGACGAGGAGATATGCCGCCTGTTTGAGTCTCATGGACTTAATGAGCTTGCTGGGGGATATGTTTATGCTTTCCTTGAGCTTTCTGTTCATGTGGACTCGTGATATTCCGACTTCGCGGCTCAGGTCTTCGACGGAGAAGTCCGGATTGTCCAGGTTCTTCTTTATAACATCTATTATGCTGTTTAGCAGCTGGCTGCTTCGCGAAGCCATCGAAATCTCGTCGTAGTCGTAGTTGATCTCGCTGGATATGCGGTTGCGGATGGTCTCCCTGGTTGATATCGCATTTGAGATGGTGCTGCCGAGGAAGTTCATCGACACCGGTTTGGTAAGGAATGCGTCCGCCCCTGCCTCTGTGCACCTCTGGGCCGTCAGGTCGTCACCCTGGGAGGTCAGGATTATTACCGGAATGAGGCTTGTCGAAGGGTTGCCCTTTATCTTTTTGCAAAGCTCGATTCCGTCCATGCCGTCCATTACAAGGTCTGTCACAACCGCATCCGGCAGGCTGGAGGAGATTATGCTCCAGGCCGATTCACCGTTCTCCGCGGCTATGACGTTGAAGCTTCCCTTGAGCTCCATCTTCATGTAGTCCCTCATTTCACCTTCGTCGTCCACTATCACTATGCTCTTTTTGGACTTTATGACCTTGTCAACGGGATTCTCGCCTGGGGTGTATGTGAGATCCTCGCGACTGTCAATCAGCTGCTCTGCGAAGGATGACTTGGTGTAGAGGTCCTTGTGGTGTGAGGTAGAACTCATCTCCTCCTCGCTCAGGTGCGAGTTCCCGACAGGGACGTATACTGAGAAGGTCACGCCGTCACCCTCGTTTCTTACCGTTATGTCACCATGGTGCAGCCGGGCTAGCATCTTTGCCAGGCTTAGCCCCACACCAGAGCCAACCTTGGCGTCAAGCAGGTCCGTCTGGAAGAAACGCTCGAATACCTTGTCGATGTACTTTTCGTCGATGTGGCTCCCCGAGTTGAACAGGTCCACCTGCACAAAACTCTGGATGCCGCTTTCAACCTGCCCTTCGTTCTTCTTCGGGGAGGATACGCTTACGCTTATCTTTCCTCCGTCGGGGGTGTACTTGAAGGCGTTTGACAGTATGTTGAAGATAATCTTGTCAAAGTTGCCCTGGTCTATCCACAGGTTCTGCTCGCTCTTTTCAGTCGAGAACGCAAAGTCTATGTTCTTGGTCTTTGCGGAGTTGTCAAAGGACTTCATGATGTCCTTTATGAAGAACACTATGTCGGTCTCCCTGAAATGGAACTCCATCATTCCGCTGTCAATCTTGCGCATGTCCATTATCTGGTTCACCAGCCTCATGACCCTAAGGCAGTTCCGGTACATGAGGTTGTAGAGGTCCTTCTTCTCCGAATCCGTCTCCGCTTCCCTCATCTTCTTAAGGGGGGACATCACAAGGTTCAGCGGAGTCCTGATTTCATGGGAGATGTTTGTGAACATCTCAAGCTTGAGCTCCTTTATCTTGGATTCCTCCCTCTCCTGCTCCCTTTTCTTCTCTCTCTTGAAGTGGCTGAGCAATACGTAGATGCCAGAGGCGAGCAGTAGGGCGTAGAAAAGGTATGCAAGCGGGGAGAGATACCATGGCGGAAGGATCCTTATGCCAATGCTTCTTGTGGAGAACTTCTCCTCGTCTCCCTCCATGTAGGCTTTCACTGTCAGGGTGTACCTTCCCTGGGGAAGGTTTGTGAATGTCGCGCTTCCGCCCTGGGCCTGGAGCCAGTCCGAACTTAGCCTGTCCATCTTGTAGGCGTACCTCATCTTGAAGGGATTGGTGTATTCGAGGGCTGCGAACTCGAGGGTGAAAAGGTTGTCGCTGTGGGGGAGGGTTATGCTGGTTGCCCTTGTGATGTTCTTGTCAAGGATATTGTCCTCGCTGTTCTCGTCATACTGGATGACCTTGTCCATTACGGTAAGGCGTGTGAAGTAGACCGGGGCCACCTGGTGGGTTTGCTGGTCTACGACCTGGGGGTAGAATATCGTAAGGCCGTTTATTCCGCCAAAGGCCATCATCCCGTCAGAAGTGATTGTCGCCGCCCTGTAGTGGAACTCGTCCTCCTGGAGTCCGTCGTAGGAGTAGAACCTCGTAAACACCCCGCTTTGCGGGTTCAGCCGCGACAGTCCATGCGAAGTTGAGATCCAGATGTTTCCATCGCTGCTTCTGAGAATTGCGCAGACTACGTTGCTGGAGAGGCCGTCCTGTTCGGAATATACCTTCGTGCTTCCACTTGTGCGGTTGAAGCTTACGAGCCCTTCTCCGGTGCCTATCCACATTCCGGAGTCGCTTCCCTCGCAGAAGCAGTATACCCTCGCCTTTAGGATGTCATTCTGGTCAGAGTATCCGACAAGCCTTCCAACCCTGTTGTCGTAGCAAAGGGGGCCGTTGAAGGTACCTACCCACAGGGTGCCGGAAGAGTCAAGGTAGAGGGTGCTCACCCATTTGTTCATATCCTCGCAGATGGTCTTTGTGACCTTCTTCTGCGAAGGGTCTATCATTGCGAGACCGTTTCCGTATGTTCCGGCGTAGAGTATGTCATTGGCCCTGTCGTATGCCAGGGATACGGTCTTTACCGTACCAAGCCCCTGTCCGTCCGGGAATTTTGAAATGGTCCCGCCCTTTGGCATGTAGAAGAGCCCGTCCTGGTATGTGGCTATCCAGAGCGTACCGCTCCCGTCCACCGTCACATCCATTATTGAGTTGTTCGTAAGGGCGCTGTTGGATGATGTGTAGAAGGAAGTCTTTCCTCCCTTTTCAACCTTGCACAGACCTCCGCCGTCTGTCCCCACCCATAGGAGATCACCGTCACAGGCTAGCGAAGTGGCCGAGGATGAGAAAAGACCGTCTCCTGCCAGGGGGGTGTGCATGAACCCGTACATCGAGTGCGGAATCACGAACACTCCGGTCTGGTATGCCCCCACCCAGATGTTACCCTGGCTGTCCTCGAGGAGGGAATGGATCTTGAGGTTGGAGATGTCCATCGAGAAGTTGTCGATATGGGCATCCCTGAATACGTCGCTTTCAAGGTCGTATACCTTTAATCCCGAATCTTCAGTTCCAACGAGGAAGAGCTTTTCGCCAGCCCTTGCGTGGGACTTGTTCCTAAGGAGGGACATTGCCATGCACTCCCTTGCACGGGGGCCTCTTGAACGGCGTATCTTCCTTGTCGAGGGCTCGAATATGAGAAGGCCGTAGTTGGATGTGCTTATGACGATTTCTCCGGTGGAGGCTTCTTCGGCCATGTCCGTTACGACTATCTCCCTTGAGATGGGAAAGGTCTCGTCGTCCCAGATGTCAGATAGCGGACTTGCCGAGCGGCTGTCCATGACGCATAGGCCTCCTGTCTCGCATGCTACCCATACGTATCCCCTGGAATCCATGAAGAGCCTGCTTATGAATAGGGACGGAAGCGAAGAGTTCACGGCCTGCCGCCTGGCGGCCTTCGGTGCGAGCGTCTCGTGGTCAAGTATGTATATTCCCCATTGGGAGCATCCCACCCATAGTTCAGGTGTCGCTCCTTTGACGGGTACCTCTATTATTGAAGATATGTGCTGGTTGGAAGATGGGACCTGGGGGTCTTTCAGGTCTATGCTGGAGAAGGAGTCGTTTTCCGGGTTTATTAGCTGCAGCCCCGACGACGTTGCCGCCCAGAGTCTTTCCGCACTGTCCTGGAATATGCCGAGGACAAGGTTGCTGGCAAGGCCGCCGGTCTTGTTCCTGTCGTACTGGTATGTCTGGAAGTCCCTTCCGTTGAAGCGGGCCAGGCCGTTTTCCGTAGCGATCCAGATGAACCCGTTGCTATCTTGCCGGATGCTGTTTATCTGGCTCGATGGAAGGTCCCTTCCCGATGTGTATATCCTTGCTGTCTGCCCGTGCACAAGGGCGGAGAGTAGCAGAAGGTATGCGGAGATTGCTATTTTTAACAGTCTTCTCATTGGCTATGTATCATGCTTTTTGCTGTGGATGTTGCAAAATTAGCAAAATATGCCGCAATGAGAAGAATGATACAAGGAAAATTTAGATTTTGATACATTTTGGAGGCAGCGGTACGCTGGGCGGTGTTTCATTTTTCTTCAGTAGTATGCGTGGGTTCACAGGATTCCTTGAATGCTCGTGAATCCCAAAAGGTGCATTTTTTGAGTTTCATATTTCAGATTTAGAGAGCGATGTTAAGTGCAGACGACATTAGACGTATGGCGATTTCGGGCGAGGATGTCCATACGGAGTTCAAGATGACTGTACCTTCGAAAGTCTGCGAACTTACTGAAGAAGTATGTGCATTTGCAAATACGGAGAGTGGATACCTCGTAATCGGGGTTGATGATAGCGGAAAGATTGTAGGAGTCGATGTCGACAACCGCAAGAGATCTGTAATTCAGTCTTCCATAGGAGAGATCTCCCCTCATCTGGACTGTGACATGTATCCTGTATATGTCGATTCAAGGGAGGTATTTGTAATAGATGTTCCAAGCGGAGCCAACAAGCCTTATGTCTTTTCCGGTGCAGTCTATAAAAGGGAGGAAGCGAATTCCCAGAAATTGAGGTCTGCCGATGATATAAGGGAGGCCTTCCAATACGGCAACAAGATTTATTTCGACTACCAGAGCTGTCCATCTTTCAAGGAAGATGAAATTGATTCCGAGATGGTCGCCAGATTTAGAAAATCTTCCGAAATAAGTGAGGTTGTGTCAGACAGCCATGTGCTCCACAACATGCATTTGTATACTGAGGATGGCATTCCTACTTCGGCTCTAGTTTTATGTTTTGGCAGGAATGTGGAGGATTTTTACCCCAATGCATTTATAAAATGCGTCTTGTATGAGGGAAATGACAAGGTTTACATAAAGGATTACAAAAAGATAGGAGGAAATCTTCTTCGACAGTATGATGGGGCCTTTGACTGGCTGAGGAACAATCTCAAGGTTCGGTATGAGATTGAGGACGGCAATCCTCGTAGAGAAGTATGGGAAATTCCTCTGTCTTCGTTGAAAGAGGCCCTTGTGAATGCCATCTGCCACAGGGACTACTATGAGATGGGTGCGACAGTTACAGTTGAAATTTTCGACGACCGGGTGGAGATATCAAATCCAGGGCGTCTCCTTCCATATGTTGCGGATGGATTCGGGCACAGGAGTCTGGCGAGAAATCCTTTGATATTTGCACTATTCTCCAGGATGAATCTTGCTGAAGCGGTAGCGACCGGTATCCCGAGGATGAAAAGCTATATGGTGAAGGCTGGCCTTAAGGAACCTGTATTCAAGGCGAATGGTTTCTTCACTGTCATATTCTACAAGCGGAATGAGGCTGTGGGCGTGAAGCAAGATGCAAGACGCCCTGTCCAACAGTCAAAGAAACGTGAAAAGGGCGCTCCTACCTTGGAAGAATTAATCGAATTGATAAGGGAGGATGAAAGCATTTCCCGCAAGGAAATGTCAAGACGCCTTGGCGTTAGCTTGTCGACCGTTTCCCGTATGCTGAACTCGTCCAGGGACAGGATAAGGTATGTCGGCCCCAGCAAGGGAGGCCACTGGGAGATTCTCCAGTAGCCTATTCGTACCTGTAGACTTTTAGCAGCTGAGCTCCTACGTCTCCGTAGGAAATCCTCAGGTGCCTACCCTGGTGGTCTTCGTCACCGTTTAGCCTTCTTACCCTTTCAAGGGAGCTGTCGGATACTTCATCGATGCTCATTATCCCGATGTGCCCCTTTCCATCGGAAGGTTTCATGGTTGCTACGCATGCTGTTCCGAGGAAAAGGTAGGTGTCATCTCCCATGTCAAGGATGAGGAATGCCCCTTCGTTCCAATTTTCCTTGTCGCCATATGCAGGGCTCCAAGATATGGTCCCGTCGTGACGGCAGGTGAATGTTACATCGTTTATGGTTACAACGCTTTCGGGACTGTCCTTGTCGACAAGGACTCCGTAGGCCTTCCCCTGCGCCTGCTTCTGCGCTATCAGCGGAAGGAATTTTTCAAGGAGATGGTAGGAGGGAGCCGTGTCCTGCGCTCCGTCATCAATCGAGAAGGGCGAGAATCCTATTGCAGCGTGCCTTCCCAGGACGTAGAAAACTCTTGCTGCATTGGCCTTCTCCCTTCTTATCTCGGGAATGAAAAGCTGGTTGTTCTCTTTGGAATACTGTGCGATCCAGTCTGCGAATCCGTCATCGTAGATGTCGGGGGAGAGAAGGTCTATCGCTGGAGCCTCGCTCTTCCAGATGTCCATAAGATGTGAAAGAGGACCGGCAGAAGGGTATTCTCCTGGTTTGCGTCCACGAGAATTAAGGGCTACGTTCACATACATCGGTATGTCGTACTCGGCCTTTCCTGCCGCGGCAACGGCGCCTGCATATCTGGCGTAGAGCTTTCCTTGGAATCTCTCCTGGGAAGAAAGGCTGTCATCCGATCCTTCCTTTCTGAAAAGCCTGTCCACCTGGGAGCCCCCCTCGCGGGCGGTGCCCAGCATGCCGATTTCATTCTCGACCTGGACCATGAGGACCGTTCCGGTGGATGCGTCCCTGTCTTTCAAATGTCTCATCAGGGATGCGAAAGCCTTGCAGTCCGCCTTCAAGGCGTTGCCGTCCAGGGCGGAAATGATTTCCTGCGTGTGTCCGTCTGTTGTCTTTGCAAGGGTGAACCTCTTTCCAAACCCTTTCTTCACCCACGAAGGTACATAGCAGGACATGCTGTTCTTCCATGTTCCGAACCAGAGAAGGACAAGGTGCAGGTCATTCTTCCTTGCGCTGTCGATGAGATAGTCTACGCTCGAAAAGTCGAACCTTCCTTCCTCCGGCTCAATTAGCTCCCAGTATACGGGGGCGAGGACCGTGTTGAGTCCGCAGTCCCGGAGGTATTCCCAGGAGTTTCTCGAATCCATGTACTCCCCGCTTGATGCGCTCGAGTTGGCCAGCTCTCCTGCGAGCATTATGAAAGGCTCCCCGTGGAGATACAGCTGGGTGGTGTTGCCGTTTTTCTGAAGTTTGACGCTCTGTCCTGCACATAGGAGCGGCAGAATGAGAAGCACTGAAAGTATTGCGATTCGTTTCATTGTCTGGGATGTTCTTGGAAAAATGTCGGACCTTCGGGAAAAGGTTTTCTTTACAAAAAGAAAGGGGGCGAGTCCAAGCCCGGCTCATCCCCCTTTCAGAATATAGTTCTATGCTAGTCTTCTTCCAAAGTCGGAGTTACCATAGGAACTACGCGGAGGTTGTTCCAGTACATGATGAAGTTGTCATATGCATGGGCAGCCTTTCCGTCGCACTCGTCGTTGTAGAATGCGATGAATCCCTGGTTTGCATAGTCTCCGTTGGCATCTTTTGTGGTAGCCTTGAAAAGATAGGCGTAGGTCTGGCCTGCGAAATTCGGGAAGTCGCTCATCGGAATCGTAGCCGTCCTCCACTCTGTCATGCCATTTGCGTATGTGACGTCATCTTTCGTCCAAGGGTGATAGTTTGCCATGAATTTGATTCCTGCATCCACATAGGTTACGGAAATACGTCCGCTGTCCCATGTTTGGGGAATGTAGAAGTCGAACTGGAAGGCAAGGCTCTCCATGGGCGTAGCCTCGTTGAAAAGCTCGACTCCTATGTCAAGAGACTGGGCGAGACCGAGTGAACGGCCTGCGCAAGCGTCGGAGTTGAAGCAGGCACGTGCGATGCAGGCTCCACCGTCGGCGCTGTGTTCACCGTCATTCAGGGCAAGCACGCTTACTGCTGCGCCAGGATAATCGGGCATTGAGCGGTATACCTCGGGGTTCTTGGGACCATCACCCTCTGCAGGGAAGATCTCAGGAATATCGGGGTAATTCTCAGAGTCGGGCATGTTGCCTGAGGTGTTGGAGCCCCATGCGTAGTAAGATGTCTTGACAGCGTAAGGGTTCTTGGCGTATAGACCATCGTCAGGCTCGCTGTAGAACTTGCTCAGGAAGATGAGTTTCTTGCGGTAGAAATAATTCGGTGATGCGGCCTTTCCGTTGTCGCCGTATGCCACGATGTATCCTCCCTCGTAGTCCTCAGGAAGCTCGGGCATCTGGAACTGGAAGCTGGTGCCATCGTTTGCGCGGATGCGGTCGCTGCCTATGGTGTACACGATTTCGTCAAGGTCGTTGCAGAAGTACACTTCGGATATTCCGGCAAGACTGGAGCCTGTTACCGTCACCCAGGAATCAACCGTAGGTATGGTGTGGCTTATCTCGGTGATGGAAGGGGCGCTACCCATTATGTGGAAGTGGTAGGGGTAGGGATCGTTTCCATTGGAATAGATCCAGATGATGTCCCTGTACCCCTCGTCGCACTCTTCTCCGACGGGTGTCGACTTGTTATTCTCGTCCAAGGAGGGAATCCTGAAAATGACCGAGTTTGACGTCAGGTAGTTGGGGTTTATGTAGGCCTGCACTCCATTGCAATATATTGCCTTGATTCCCTGGAAATTCACTCCCTCGAGACGTATCATGGTCCCAAGACGCGCACCTGTATCAGGGTCGATCTGTTCGTCGGATTTCGTTGTGTTGTAGTAAGCCGCGGTGACGCTAATCGGACCGTAGTTTGTGTTGTCTACTCCGTCATCGTCCTTTTTGCATGAACTAAGACAAAGCGTAAACGCAAGGGCTATAAAAAATATGTTCAATAATCTTTTCATGTCATGTATCGATTATCTATTCATTTCAAAAAGTATAGGCAACGGGCTCCTCCTTAAGGAGAGGGTTCATGATAAGCTCGGACTCCGGATAGGGGAGAAGAAGCCTGTCTGCTGAAGGACTCTCCTCATCTTGGCTTCCCACCTTGGCGAGAGAACCATCGTCGTTTGTCTTCCACTCGAAAGTGTTGGTGGGATAGTCGTAGGTGTAGCCGGCGTTACGGTTCTGGCTGCCCATGTACTTGAGAACCCTGTTCTGGTCATAGTAGGCCCTCCTTACAAAGTCAGTCCAGGCCACGTATTCCATTGCAAGCTCGCATCTCCTTTCATTCCATATGCTGGAATCATCGTCGTAATCCATGGAGTTGGTTATTTCGGATACGGATTCCAGACCGGCCCTTTCGCGAATGCTGTTGAAGTATTCAAGGGCTTGGGAATCTGTCGTGGACGAGCCTGTCCCTATACATGCCTCGCAGTAATGAAGCATTACGTCGGCCAGACGAAGAAGAGGCGTGTCGAAGCAGGAATTCTGGCTTGTGGCGAGGTTCCCGGTATCCTCTGCGCATCCGACGACTCCCTTCTTTATCCAGGAGTAGATATCGGAATACTCGTCCTTGGTAACCATGTTGAACTCGCCGTCCACATATTCTCCGGTACCTGTACCTACAAGGTATCCTCCCTCGTCGCTACGGATGTAGTCGTAGTAGCATCCATCAGTGAAGTAGGTGGCTTTCAGACGGATAAGGTCACCCCTGTCCGAGAAGAGCTTTACAAGCTCACCTGAACCGTAGGTGGCATTGCCCCATGCGCTGAATCCTCCGACGCAAGTGGAAGAGAGGGCAAGGTAGCACTGGGTGAAGTTGGTTGTTCCATAGTCGGAATTCGGAACCCACTGCAGTGAGAACAGAACCTCGGAATTGTTGTTGTTCTGGACCTTGAAAAGGTCTTCGTAGTTGTCCATCAGCTTGTAAGGGCCATTTTCTATGGCAGTAAAGGCTGCGGCCTTGGCCTTCTGGTAATATGCCTCCGCCGTCTCGCCAAGTGAGCCTGTCCTCTTGTAGTAGCTGCCACGCACGAAAGCCGCCGCAGTGTTGTAGAAGCGGGCGAGCATTCCTTTTGCGGAATACATTGAAACCCTGCCTTCGTTGCTGGGTTTCTCAGGGAGATTCTCGGCAGCATACTCCATATCCCTTATTGCGAATGCCAGGACATCCTCAAGATAGTTGGTGTTGACCTGGGGTGTGTCGATTAGCAGCTGCGGGTCCTCTATGATAGGAACGTTGCCCCATGACATGGCGAGGTACCAGTAGGCGAGGCCCCTCATGAAGCGGCACTCTGCCTTGCATTCATTTACGACACTCTCGCTGACATTGTTCTCCAGGGCCCTGTCCAGGTTGTTAAGGGCGTAGTCAGATTGCGAGATTACCACAAACAGGCTCTGCCATGCGCTGTATAGGTTGGCCGTGGATGTTGTCTCGGTAAGGTCCACATACGGATAGATGTAATTGGACCAGGGAGCGAACACGTTGTTCGCCCTTCCGTCTATGAAGCCGAATCCGAAGTTGTTGTTGAAGTCGAACCAGACCTTGTTGTAAAGTGGCGAGGTGGCGTTGCGGCAGTCTTCCTCGCTTGTGAAGAAGCTGTCAAGCGTCGTGAGGGACTCGGACTTGACATCGAGGTATCCCTTGCAGGATGCCATCGAAAGAAGGGCTGCGCCCAGTAGAATGATGTTCGATATCTTTTTCATGTTCATCATCTTTTTAAGTATTAGAAACCAACCGTGAGTCCGAGGGTGAAGATGCGGGGTGAAGGATAACGTCCCGTATCGATACCGTTCATAAGGGCGCTTTGGCCCGAGGTGGAGTACTGGTCGGTTGTCATACCGATTTCAGGATCGTAACCTGAGTACTTTGTGAAAGTGTACAGGTTCTGGATGTTGAGAGAGAGCCTTGCGCTTGACAGGTGCACTTTCTCAAGGATGTGGCTGGGAATGCGATATGCAAGGGAGATGTTCTGGATCCTGAGGTAGGAACCGTCCTCGACGTAAAGGGATGAAACCCTGTCATTGTCGTTCACGTCTCCGCTGCTCATTCTGGGGATCCATGTGTTTGCGCTCTGCACATATACATTATATATGTCGTCGTCACCCTTGTTGGGGTTGATGAGGCCGATCTTTGCGTAGTCCTTTACCCTTGAGAACTTGTTTGTCGTGGTGTTGGGATTGTCCATGGTAACCCTGAGCCAGTTGAGAACCTTGTTCCCGTAGGAGTAGGTCAGATATACGTTCAGGTCCCAGTTCTTGTAGGTGAAGGTGTTCCCGATACCTCCGGTGAACTTGGGAAGCGGACTTCCGAGGTTGATGCGGTCGTTCTCGTCGATCGTTCCGTCTCCGTTGACATCCTCGAAGATCCAGTCTCCTACCCATACGCCGGTCTCCTTGTTGATGACGGTTGTAGGGAGGGCTATCTTTATGTTGCCGTCGCTGTCGTAGATGTCATTGGCGTCCATGATCCTGCCGATGACATTGTATCCGTAGAAGTCTCCGATCGAGGAGCCGACCTGGGTACGGGTTACGACGGTATTGTTTCCGCTAACCTGGTATGTCTTGTCGATGACTCCGTTGTCGGAGTTCAGTGACTCGACCCTGTTCTTGTTGAGCGAGAATACAAAGGATGAAGCCCAGCTGAAGTTCGGCTTGCTTATGTTGATGGTATTGAGCGTAAACTCGAATCCCTTGTTGGAGATGGAACCCATGTTGCCGTAGGGGGCTGATGCGGAACCCTGTCCGGAAGTTCCTACGTATGCGGGAAGTACGGCTTCCATCAGAAGGTCGTTGGTGATCTTGCTATAGGCGTCGAATACGAATGTTATCCTGTCGTTGAACATTCCCAGGTCGATTCCGACGTTCCAGGACTTGGTGGTCTCCCATGAGAGGTACTCGTTGGGAATGCGTCCTGTGAGGTATCCGTTGCCCCAGTTCGTGGTGACGGTGTTGAGGGTGGCCTGCCATGCCATCGAAGGAACGTTGGAGTTACCTACGGCTCCGTATCCGAGTCGGAGTTTCAGGTTGTTGACCTTGTCCCTCATGGGCTCGAAGAAAGGCTCCTCGGAAATTCTCCATGCGAAGGCTGCCGAAGGGAACCATCCCCAGCGGTGTCCTTTTGCAAAGTTGGATGATCCGTCGGCACGCAGCGTGGCGGTCAGCAGGTAGCGGTCCTTGTAGGAGTAGAACAGACGTCCGAAGAAGGATGAGAAGCGTGTGTCTCCGCTTGAGCCTCCGGTTGTCGATGTGGTCTGGTCGCCGGCGCTCATGTCGTGCAGGTTGTCAGGTCCGTTGAGCCTCTTTGCGAGTATGTACTCCCAGTGGCTGTTGGTTATTTCCTGTCCGAGCATTGCGTTTATGGCGTGGTCTCCGAAAGTCCTGTTCCAGGTCAGCATGTTGCGCCATGCCCAGTAAACGGAGTAGTTCTTCTGCTGCTGGCGGCTGTTCTCGCTGTTGGTGATGGATCCGAACTTGTAGGTCGGAGTGAAATTGTAGTAGTTCGCCATGTTGAGGTCGGAGGAGAACTCGCTGCGGACCTTGAAATTGAAGGGAAGGGTCACCTCTGCGTAGATGTTGCTCCTGACGCCGGATTTCTTGTTGTAGTTCTCCAGCAGTCTTGCAAGACCGATAGGGTTGCTCTGTGCGAAGTTGGCGTCCTCGGGACCGTCATATCCTCCGTCGATGCTGCGGGCGGATACGGCGGGTGACTGCTTAAGGGCAATCTGGATGAGACCCTCGCTGGATCCTGCCACGGAGTTTACGTTCTGGTAGGAGTTGCTTATGTTGGCGCTTCCACCTATCTTCAGCCAGTCGGTAGCCTGGACGTCGAGGTTCACCCTCATGGTGAAACGCTCGAAGCTGGATCCGTAGGCGATACCGTCCTGGTTGAGGTAGCCTCCTGAGATTGCGTACTGCATCTTCTCCGAACCACCGGTTACCGAGAGGTTGTACTGCTGCATCATCGCGGTCTTGAAAAGTTCCCTCTGCCAGTCTGTTCCTTCAGAGAGGAGATAGGGGTTGGAATACTCGTCCCTCTGGGTCGCACCGCGAAGTGATGCGAATGTGTTGTAGTGCTCTGCGTATTCCTGGAGGTTCATCACGTCAAGATACTTGGGCATGGTCTGCAGACCGACCTGCGCATCGAGTGTGATGTTGGTCCTTCCGGCCTTTCCTCTCTTTGTGGTGATGAGGATGACTCCGTTGGCTCCCTGGGCTCCGTAGATGGCGGTCGCCGAGGCATCCTTCAGGATATCCATGGTCTCGATATCGTTGGGGTTGATTTGTGAGAGTGCGTTGTCGGTTGTGGAACCGGTCTGCGCATCAATGACAACTCCGTCGATTACGATGATAGGTTCGTTTGATGAATTGAGCGAGTTGACACCGCGGATACGGATGGATGTACCTCCACCAGGCATACCTGAGTTCTGTGTCATCTGGACTCCTGCGGTCCTACCCTGGAGGACCTGGTCGGCCGTCGTGGGGATGGACTTTGCGATAGCGTCCGATCCTACGGATGCGACAGATCCGGTAAGGTCGCGTTTCTTTACGGTTGCATAACCGATGGCTACCGCCTCCTCGATCATCTGAGAGTCAAGTGGCATCGCCACGTCGATAGAAAGGCGGTCTCCGACTGTTTCCCTGACGTCCTGATATCCCAGACAGCTGAAAAGCAGAGTCTGGTTTGCTCCTGCAGAGATGGTATATGCACCGTTTACATCGGTGATTGCGGAATTGTTCGTGCCTTCAACAAGGACGACGGCTCCAACTACGGGTTCGCCTCCTGAATCGGTAACAACTCCCTTGACGGTACGCCCCTGGCCGAAAGCCATAAGCGGAAGCGCTATCAGCAGCACCGTAAGTACCCATCTCCCAAAGTTTTCTGAAAATTTTCGCATAAAAAGACTTTTAGTTGAAAAGGGTTAATAGTTCTTGGTTTATGTCGGGGGATCACATAATTTCGTTTTTGTGCGTGGTGCGTAATTCACCATTGCAAATTTCGCAATTGTCCAACCCAATCCGCTATCGCATAGATACAACTATTTTCAAGTTTGTAACACAACCGGCGATTTTGATACAAAAAATTGTGATTTTGATAAAAAGGGGGTCGGATGTATCGCAATCGAAAAGAAATGTTGCAAAATCGGGTGGTTTGATACAAAAATATAGGATAAAGATTTGTTTGTACTATCGCACGCGGAAAATAAGCGGTAATTTTGCATTGTACAATTATGTCTAGGGGAAAAGCACATAGTGTAACACAAAACCAACTTTTTTACAAACCAAAAACGTATGAAGAAGTTATTGACATTTCTTCTCATTCCGGCTCTGGCTTTAGCGGCATTCTCCTGCAAGCCCGAGGACAGGTATGAGGAATATGCTAAACCGACCGACGTTTCAAACCCTCACCCCGTCTATGATGTCAACATGGACCTTGGTACGCTTTCCTCGCTGACGGACTTTCCCGTCGGTGTTGCGTTCACCAAGAGCGAGTATTTCAACAACGATTCGGTTAAGGTCATAATAGCGCGCGAATTCGATGCTGTCACGTTCGGAAACGAAATGAAGCACGACGCCATTGTCGGCAACAACGGCAAGCTGGCGTTCGCAACTGCCGACGAGATGGTCGGATACGCCAACGAGATGGGTGTCGACCTGTACGGACACGTCCTGGGATGGCATCAGCAGACGAACCATACCTACCTGAACAAATTGGTAGATAAGGCTGTGACCGTGGAAAACAGTGAAACCATCCTGACAAACAACTGGAATTTCTCCAGTGGAGACTTTACAGGCTATACCGCCAGCGGGTTTGAGATCGTAAACCTTGTATCCAACCCTCTCGAGGTGTTCTCCGGATATTATGCGGCCAAGGCATCCTCGGATAACGCCACCCTTCAGTTCAGTGTCGGCGTGGAGGAAGGAAAAGCCTATGCCGTATCATTCTGGGCCTATGTNGATGGAGAAGGCACCGTCACCCTTGAAAGCGGAGACGGCCAGAGCGCAAGCACATCAGTTGGCAGCGAATGGACCAAGTACACTGTCGTACTTAAAACAAATAGCATAGGGGAGTATTCCTACAAGCTTACCGCTTCCAGCGGAGTATGCATCGATGCATTCCGTGTAATCGAGACCACCGTCGCGGAGGAGCCGACAACTGGTGGAAGCTATATCAACCCCTATTCCATAGGAGCGCTTGACTTCGAGGATTACACTCTCGGATCCAAGGGAGGTGACCTTGTCAGCAACTACAGCTGGACCCAGTTCAATGGCGCCGACTATGGAACCGTCACCGACGAGTACCACAACAGCGGAAGCCAGTGTCTCAAGCTTGCCAATGCCGATGGACACTGCTCCAATGCATGGGACATCCAGGCTATCACACCTACATTTGACGTTACTGCCGGAACCACCTACCGTATCGCATGGTACTCCAGGGCTTCCGAGGAGGCCGACC
>Ga0065708_1006583_pt1 | contig 20919 bp, 15 predicted proteins | sample Hoacrofraction12_2_FD_59095 | JGI IMG/M metagenome (GOLD analysis project Ga0065708, IMG submission 59095) | Hoatzin crop microbial communities from Cojedes, Venezuela, sample from fiber fraction 12 v1 | ecosystem: Host-associated > Birds > Digestive system > Esophagus > Crop | place: Venezuela... | reverse complement strand
GCCAGCGCGATGAGCAACCCGTAGGTCACCACCAGCACCGCCACGCGCAGCCAGCACGCCTTCAGCGCCTGCAACACGCGACTCAGCACCCAGTAAAGCACCGTCAACTCCATCAAGCACAGCGGGAACCAGTAGCCATCCTTCCAGTAGGCACTATACAGCCCCGGCAACGTGGTGTGCAGCGGCGACTGAATGCCACTATGCGGGAAATACACCACCCACAACGCCGACACCAGCAACATGGGCACCAGCAACTGCCGCGCACGCTTCACGAGCGTCGACACAGGCATTGCCGTGCTTCCATCGGCTTGCTGCCGCCAACTCATAAAGCCGCTGATAAAGAAGAACAGCGGCATGTGCGTCTGCCCGATGAACTTAAACACAAATGCTGCGTCGATGTCGCGGATGCACATCGTGAGCACATGCCCCATCACCACCATGTAGATGGCGATGCCCTTGAGCAGGTCGTAGTGCACGATGCGATGCCCCCTGGTTGCTATTGTTGTTTCGCTCATTGCGTTGATGTGTTGTCTATACGTTCGAGAAACGATGGATGAATGAACGTGGTCGCCACTGCCACCACACCCTCGATGTTCACCACCACGCGACGGTCGCCCTTGACGCGCACAAACACGCCCTCGGCACCCTCGAATGGGCCGCCCATGATTCTCACGCGGTCGCCCGCGGTAAAGTCGCCCGGGTTAGGATTCAAGTAAATCAACCCTTCGTCATACGTCCCCGCGACCTTGATGAAACTCTCCATCTGCCGCTCGGGTACAATCATGGGACGCCCCGTGGTGTGGTCGATGATGTAGCGAACCGGTTGCGCCGTGGTCATCTTGTACTCGCGCATCGCCTTCGGTGCCAGCCGCACAAAAATCAAGTTGTGAACCGAGGGCACCAGCCGTTTCACCATCCGGTCGCCCTCGACCACACGCTTATACTGCATCGGCACAAACGACCGAATGCCCTGCGCATCAAGTTCATCCTTGACACGCAACTCGCGCTGGTAACTCACCCGCATGGCATACCACACGGGCACCTCATTGATGTCGCTTCCATCATTCATTCGTGCTCACAAAATTACATCATTTCCCCCAATTACCAAAATTTTAGGCGTTAGGCGTTAGGCTTTAGGCATTAGGCATTAGGTGTTAGTGAACATGAATTGATATCCTCTCTCTTATATATTATATATGAGTCAGCGCAGTCAGCGTAGTCTGTGTGAGGCTTCCTTCAGCGGCGCAGCCGCTTCAACTCAACTCTCAACACTATTTCTGCAATCGATAGAGCGTTAAAAATACCTATTTGTGACGGTGGGGTGCTCGAGTTCGNGCTTTTTTTATTAACTTTGCAAGCCGAAAATTAAAGGTAGAAACAAAATTCATTGTAATTATTAAAATTATAAATTTAATCAATGAAAACAATTTACACTTTCGGTAACGGCAAAGCAGAAGGCCGTGCCGACATGCGGGACCTCTTGGGCGGCAAAGGTGCGAACCTCGCCGAAATGAACCTCATCGGGGTGCCCGTGCCTCCAGGTTTTACAATCACTACTGAAGTTTGCCGCCTCTACAACGAAAAAGGTCGCCAGGCGGTCGTTGACCTCATCAAGGATGACGTCAAGAAATCAATCCAGCACATCGAGAGTCTTACTGGCTGCAAGTTCGACGACGCTTCTAACCCACAGCTCGTGTCGGTGCGCTCGGGTGCACCCGTTTCCATGCCCGGTATGATGGACACNGTCCTCAACCTGGGTATCAACGATGCCGTGGCCGAGACGCTCGCCGCCAAGTCGGGGAACCCTCGCTTTGCTTGGGACAGCTACCGTCGCTTCGTCCAGATGTATGGCGACGTCGTGCTGGGTATGAAACCCAAGGATAAAGCCGACATCGACCCGTTCGAGGCTATTATCGAGGAAGTTAAGGAGAAAAAAGGCGTTAAGCACGACACCGAGCTCGACGTCGACGACCTCAAGCAACTGGTTGTTCGCTTCAAGGCTGCCGTNAAGGACGCCACGGGCAAGGACTTCCCCACCAGCGCGTGGGACCAGCTGTGGGGCGCTATCTACGCCGTGTTCGACAGTTGGAACAACGACCGCGCCATCCTCTATCGTCGCATGAACCAAATCCCCGAGGAGTATGGCACCGCNGTTAACGTGCAAGCCATGGTCTATGGTAACATGGGCGACACCTCGGCTACCGGCGTTTGCTTCTCGCGCGACGCTGCTACGGGCGAAAACCTCTTCAACGGTGAGTACCTCATCAACGCACAGGGCGAGGACGTCGTTGCCGGCGTGCGCACCCCGCAACAAATCATGACCGAGGGTAGCCGTCGCTGGGCCAAACTGCAAGGCATCAGCGAGGCCGAGCGCGCTGCTAACTATCCCTCGCTCGAGGAATCGATGCCCGANTGCGCTGCTCAACTCGTTGAGATTCAGAAGAAACTCGAGGACCACTACCGCGACATGCAAGACATGGAGTTCACCATCCAAAATGGCAAACTCTGGCTCCTGCAGACGCGTAACGGCAAGCGCACCGGCGCTGCCATGGTCAAAATCGCTATGGACCTCCTGCGCGAGGGCGCTATCGACGAAAAGACCGTCCTCAAGCGCATGGAACCCGCTAAGCTCGACGAGCTGCTGCACCCCGTGTTCGACAAGGCTGCCGTGAAGAGCGCCAAGGTTGTTGCTAAGGGTCTGCCCGCATCGCCGGGTGCCGCAACAGGCCGCATCGTCTTCTTTGCCGACGACGCCGAGGACTGGGCAAAGCGCAACAAGAAAGTCATCATGGTTCGCCTCGAGACCTCTCCCGAGGACCTGCGCGGCATGAGCGTCGCACAAGGCATCCTCACCGCTCGCGGTGGTATGACCTCGCACGCTGCCGTTGTCGCTCGTGGCATGGGCAAGTGTTGCGTTTCGGGCGCTGGCGAAATCAAGGTCGACTATCACAAGAAAACCGTCAAGATGGGCGACAAGACCTATCACGAGGGCGACTGGATTTCTATCAATGGTAGCACCGGTGAAGTTTACGATGGCCTCGTGGCTACCGTCGATGCCGACATGAGCGGCGACTTCGCTGCCGTGATGAACCTCGCCGACAAGTACACCAAGATGGTCGTTTACACCAACGCCGACTCACCTCGCGATGCTCGCGTGGCACGTCGCTTCGGTGCACGCGGCATCGGCTTGTGCCGCACCGAGCACATGTTCTTCGAGGGCGACCGCATCAAGGCGATGCGCGAGATGATTATCGCTCCCGACGAGCCCAGCCGCCGCTTGGCGCTCGCCAAGTTGCTCCCGCTCCAGCGTGGTGACTTCGAGGGTATCTTCGAGGCTATGGACGGCTACGAGGTGACCATCCGTCTGCTCGACCCACCATTGCACGAGTTTGTTCCCCACCAGCTCGCAACCCAGAAGGAGCTTGCCGAGGAAGTGGGCCTCACTCTCGACCAGGTGAAGACCATCTGCACCAACCTCGAGGAGTTCAACCCCATGCTCGGTCACCGTGGCTGCCGCCTGGGCAACACCTATCCCGAGATTACCGAGATGCAAGCTCGCGCCATCATCGAGGCCGCCATCAACTGCAAGGAGCGCGGCATCGACGTGCATCCCAAGATTATGGTGCCCCTCGTGGGCGTCAAGCGCGAGCTTGAACTCCAAGCCGACATCATCAACCGCATCGCACACCAGGTATTCAACGAGCGTGGCACCACCGTTCCCTACAAGGTAGGTACCATGATTGAAATCCCGCGTGCTGCCCTCGTTGCCGACCAAATCGCCGAGGTTGCCGACTTCTTCTCGTTTGGTACCAACGACCTCACGCAGATGACCTTTGGTTACTCGCGCGACGATGCTCCCAAGTTCCTTGGCGAGTACAAGAAACTGGGCATCATCAAGGTTGACCCGTTCGAGGTCCTCGACCAGGAAGGCGTGGGCCAACTCGTAGAAATGGGTACCCGCAAGGGACGTCAAACCAAGCCCGACCTCAACGTAGGTATCTGCGGTGAGCACGGTGGCGAACCCTCGTCGGTGAAGTTCTGCGCTAGCCTGAACATGAACTACGTTTCATGCTCGCCCTACCGCGTGCCCATCGCCCGCCTCGCCGCCGCTCAAGCCGCCGTCGAGAACGACAAGTAATCACTATCACAAGATAGCCCCCTTTTAAACGAGGAGGAGACCGCACCCACCGTGCCTCTCCACCTCGTCTCTTTATACCTCCCCCTAAAAATCAAAACCCTTACGCCTAACCCCTGCCTAACCCCTAAAGCCTAAAACCTAAACCCTAAAACCTAAACAGTTGATGTCTAAAAAAACGCTCCACGTCATTTTTAACTACCAAAAAAGTTTCAATTTTTATTTTTTTGCGTATTTTTGTTCGTTAATTGTCTATTGTGCAATTGCAAGGTAGGGCAGTAATGAATAATAATGCATCGAGTGTGCCGCTGTTGTCGGTCATTGTCCCAGTTTACAATCCAGGACAATGGCTCGAGCCGTGCCTCAATTCCATTTTCTCGCAACCCTTGCAACCCGATGACTACGAGGTAATTATCATCGATGACGGATGCACCGATGGCAGCCGTGATGTGGTCAACGCTTTCATCGCGCGCTACCCCCAGCTCCACATCCGCTTCATCGAGCAACAGCACGCAGGCATTGCTTCCGCCCGTAACTTGGGCATCACCTCTGCCACTGGGCAGTGGATAACCTTTATCGATGCCGACGACATCATCATCGATGGTGCGCTGGCGGCTGTTGCCACTGTTGCTCGCGAAACTACCCATCCCGCAATAGTTTACAGCTATAAGCGCATCAACGAGACCGACTTCAATCTCGCGATGTGTAGCGATGCCGCTGCCTTGCAATTTACAACCGAAACGCGGCAAGTGAACCACCGCTTTGTGAGCACCGCTTCTTACGCAATTTGGTTCCGTCGCGATGCTATCGAGGATATCAGTTTGAAATTCGTTGACTTGACCAATGGCGAGGATACCATCTTCACCGCCACCTTCTTCTCGAGCCACGATACCTATTGCTTCATCGACAGCAACTTGTATATCTACATCAAGCACCCAGGCACGGTGACCGATGGCACCGACACCAGCAAGTGTCGACGCATCAACGATAATTTTATTCGTGGCATGTTTGTCATGAACGACCTGTGCGAGGCGGGCAAGGTGCTCCCACAATATCGCGACCACTATTGCGCCCTCGAGCTATTCATGATGATGAGTCCCATGGCCTACGCGCGCTATAGCTGCGACGAGTTCCGCGCCGTCAAACAACAACTCACCCAGGCTCGTGCACTGCAACCCTTCTATGGCACAATGGCTGAGCGTGGTCGCTTGTTCCTCTACAAGCACCCAGCAGTTTTCTCTAGTTGTGCGCCAATTTTGCGCTACCTCTTGCCGCGACAAATTTAACCCCATAAACCCATCACTTGTCTCATGAAAATAGCCTATTGTCTGTGGAACTACTCAGCTACTGGTGGACTCGAGCGCATTGCGCATGCCAAGGCCACTTGGCTGGCAGCACACGGCTATGACGTCACCTTTATCGTCTACCACCAGTGCGGCAAGGAACCTATCTATCCCCTCGGTTCCATTAAATTTGTCGACCTCAACATCAAGGAGATGCCACCCATGGCTACATTTTATCGAAGCCCTGCCTTCAAGGAAATGAAACGCAAACTCAAGGCGCATTTGCTTGAAAATCACTACGATATCGTGATTTCCACGGCATGGTTCGACCGCTATTTCATCAACTGGATTCACGATGGAAGCAAGAAAATCATGGAGATGCATGTCCCACTCCGTGAAATGGAAATACAGCGGAAAGAGCAACGATGGCCCATCCGGCTCAATGCCAAACTGCTCACCTGGAAAACCCTGCTCAAGGGACGTTCCTTCGACCGCGTGGTCCTGCTCACCGACCGTGACATTCCAGCATGGCGGCGCGTGGGCGCTCGCGTGGTCAAGATTCCCAACATGGCAAACCTCGTGCCCGAGCGCATTTCTACTTGCGACGCTCACGAGGTAATTGCGGTGGGCCGCCTCTCGCCGCAAAAGGGTTTTGATTACCTACTTGATGCCTGGGCAATTGTGGTCAATCGACACCCCGATTGGCATCTCTCCATCTATGGCGATTGCAACGACAAAACCATCAACGACCTCCACGCGCAAATCGACCGCAATGGCCTTTCGCGCGACATCCTCAAGGGAAATTGCAACGATATCATGCCACGTTATGCCGCTAGTTCCATCATGGTGTGCTCCTCGCGTTACGAGGGATTTCCCCTCATCCTGCTCGAGGCAGCGACATGCGGCCTGCCCATTGTTTCATTTGACTGTCCCACTGGCCCCAGCGACATCATCCAGAACGGCGTCAATGGCATCCTGGTTCCTCAAGTAGGTGACATCCAGGGACTTGCCGATGGTATCTGCCGCCTCATCGAGGACCCAGCGTTGCGCAAGCAGATGGGACAAGCTTCCCTCGTAATCCCTAAGCGTTTTTCGCCCGAGAACATCATGCCACAGTGGGATGCTCTTTTTAAAGAGGTCATGAACGAAAAATAACAACTGCAAACTATGAAGATTGCCTATTGCATCAGTGCTTTGAATCACCAAGCCGGAATGGAACGTATCATTATCGACAAGGTGAATTGGCTCTCCCGTCATGGCTACGACATGACCATTATCGTGGGCAATTCTGCCCCCGAAACCATGCCGTTTGACATCGACCCCGCGGTCAACCTCGTTTATTTCGGCATTGAGGGAACGCTCAGTTTTGAAATCCCTTTCCTCGACCCAGTCCTCAAGGAATATCGCGCTCGGCTAAGTGAGCATTTGAACGCCGTTCACTACGACATCGTCGTTTCGACGGGCGTAGCCGATTCTCATGTCTTGTATAAAAATCAAGGATGGAAGCCGCAAGGTCGTTGAATATCATTTTGCACTACACCACGAGGAATATTTCCGCAAGGCCTATCATCAAAACCTAATTTATAGGCTTAAAGGAAAGTTACTCACCTGGTGCACGATTGCCAATGGCCGTCGTTACGACCGCGTTGTCGTCCTCACCGATGGCGACTACAACGAGTGGAGACGCTACACCCGCCATGTCGTGAAAATTTCCAACACCTCACTCATCAACCCCTCGCAGGTCTCTACATGTGACTCCCACGAGGTAATTGCCGTGGGCCGCCTCTCGGCACAAAAAGGATTTGACTACCTGATTGATGCATGGGCGATTGTGGCTCAGCGGCATCCCGATTGGAATCTCTCAATCTATGGTTGTGACAATGGTGAAGACAATGCGCGTGTTCAAGCAATGTACGACAAGATTGATGCCCTCCAACTCTCCCGCGACATTATCAAAGGGTCCACCGACAACATCGTGCAGCGTTACATCGACAGTTCCATCATGGTGTCGTCGTCGCGTTACGAGGGCTTTTCACTTGTGTTACTCGAGGCTGGCTTGTGTGGCCTCCCCCTAATCGCCTACGATTGTCNCCACGGCCCCAGCGAGATTGTCGACAACGGCGTCAACGGCATCCTCATCCCCAAAGTCGGTGACATCCAAGCCCTTGCCGANGCCATCTGCCACCTCATCGAAAACGAACCCCTCCGAAAACAAATGGGTCAACAAGCCCTCNACCTAAAATCCCGCTTCTCCCCCGACATCATCATGCCCCAATGGGAACACCTCTTCAACTCCCTCCTCTCCCAAAAGTAAACATACCCACTACTTTCGTCGAAGACGAAATCATGAATTAACCCCGGGCCACCGAGTGAGCAAAGCGAACGAAGGGACCCGGGGTAATGCTACACCCACAATGGCACCTCGACGAGGCGCACCACCATTATTAATGCCAGCAAAAAACGTGTGTAGAATGAAAAGCAGAGGTTCTCTTTTACACCCTAATAAATTTTTCTAAAGCATTTGGTAGCAGGACTTTGTAGAGTGCTTGGCGCACCTCTTTGTTGGGAATACCCAGNGTGAATTGGTTGGTGCCTGCGCCTTTGATGGTCAGGTAGCCGCTTTGGTAGAGGAAAAGTGGAACATCATCGGCGCTCACGTCGTCGGTTTTGATAATGTCGGCGCTCATGGTGATGCCATCGAGGTTGCCGCCATTGTTGTCGCTTTGCGTGAGCATCTGGTTTAGCAACTGGCTGCCACCTGTCGAAATCCAGTAGTTTGTGATGTCCTTGTCGTCGAGTGCATTGATGACGCTAAATGGGTTATAGACAGCAGTTTCGGGCGAAAGGTCACCGCTGAAGTGGTAACCATCGTACATGTCTTTCAACGCCTCGAGCGTTTCAGCCACGGTCCATCCCTTCTTCTCGCCTAATGCCTCGATTTCGGGCATAAAGTTGTCGATAAGTTCTTGATGCGTGAAGCCGCACAAGGTCGCATACTCAGGCCGAGTGCTCAAAATCGAGATATTATTGAGCGTACTGAAAAGGCTCAGTTTCGTGAACTTGGTAATTCCAGTGATAAACAGGCACTTCAGGTAGAAATCGCTCGTCTTGAGCGCAGGGAAAAAGCTGCGATAGACTTCGATAAGTCGCTCATGCTCATCGGGCTTGAATAACGTGTGCTGCAGTGGCACGTCATACTCATCGACAATCACAGCCACGCGCTCACCCGTCATCTTGTAGGCGTTCTGCAGCAAGGTCGAGAGCCGGTCATTCAGCGTCTCGTCAATGGAATCGTGACCATAAATGCGCTCATAAATCGTGAGCGCTCGATTCAAATATTTGAGCAGGTCGCTGGCTGTTTCTTTCCCGCTGAAGTCAAATCGCAACACAGCACGATGAGGCCAGGGATTGGGTTGACTTTCTTCTAATGCCGTGATTTTTAGACCCTCAAAAAGTTCCTTGCGCCCCTCGAAATAGCACGCCAGCACGTCACTCAGCAGACTCTTGCCAAAACGACGCGGGCGGCTCAAAAAATTGTTCTGCCTGTCGTTAGCAATCTGCCAAATTAAGTCAGTCTTGTCGACATACAAGTAGCCTTCGGTGCGGATTTTCTCGAAGTTCTGTATGCCATTTGGAAGTTTGCGACCTGTGGGTGACATGAGTGGTGAATTTTAAGGGTGATTCTGTTTTTTTACACGGGGACGACGAGCATGGGGAGGTCGGTTTGCAGGAGGATGCGGTGGGCGATGCTAGGGTTGAAAAGACGTGAGAGGAGGCCTTTTTTCTTGTTGGGGATTGCGACCAGGTCGATGTGCTCGGAGGCCACGAACTTTTCAAACTCCTCGGCAAAGCGCGTTATGGCCAGACGGCGGGTCTTGAACGTGTACTGCGGGTAGTGCTCGCGGCAGTAGGTGGCGAGCTGTTGCAGCGACTGGTCCACGAGTTTGCGCTCTTTTTTCTCGACGATGGGGATGATGGTGACGTTCATCTCGCCCTGTTGCTGCAGGCGCGTGAACGTGTCGAGCGACAAGATGTCTTGTTGCGAGAGGTTGGTGAAAAATATCACGTTGCTGATGTTCTTCAGCTGGTCGAGCGAGCAATCGGTGGGGATGGTGAAAATGGGGAACTTGCAGGCGTCGAGCACCTCGGCAGTGACGCTACCCATCACGTGTTGCCGCTTGCGATTCTTCTTTCCGCAGGTGCCCATCACGATGAGGCGCACCTTCTTCTCCTGGGCGCATTGCAGAATCTTCTCCTCGGGGATGCCCTCGCTCACGCGCGTTTCGATGTGCACGTGCGGCAACTTGCCCTCATTCATCATCTCGTTGATTTTCACCATGAAGTTGTCCATGTTCTGCTGGGCTGTCGTCTCGAGCGTGCCGCTGTTGTCGTCGGCGCTCGCGTAATTGTCGCTGCCAAAGAACGACAGCGTGCGCCGGTCGTTCAGGTAGGCGTGAAGCAGCAGCACCGAGCAACGCATGCGNTGGGCGTAGGCAAATCCCACCTCGCAACTCTTGAGCGAGAAGTCGCCAAAGTCGATGGGAATCANTATCGTGCCCGTGCGACGCGAGGCNTGCTTGCTATCGGGGTTCTCGATGACCTTGAGCGCCAGCGGCAGGTCGCGCTCGTGGATGCGCACGCGCACCCCGCTTGCCAGCACGGGNGCTTGCAGGTTTACGTTGTGCAGCGTTACTTCCACGCCAGCCTCTTCCAGGCGCTCCTTGAGCATCACAGCGTGGTCGTAGGTGTGGATGGCGACCGTAATCAGTCGGTCGGGATTGTTATTTGTCGTCTCTTGTGTGGGCATCGCAGTGGTTCTTCAGCAGGTTGATAATCAGCGGGTAGGAGAGAAGTGGATGGGGCAGGGGAGGGGGTTACTCCTCGGCCTCGAGTTTAGCCATGCTTTCGTTCAAGATTTCCAGCGCCATGTCGAGAATCGTGGGGTCGTCGAGCACTACAATGCCGCCATCGGGGCCCGGCTCGATGTGAACACCCATGTTGGTCCCAGCGTCATAGTTTGAACCGCCAAAGTAGTTGCGCACCGACTGAACCGGCATGTTCAGCTTGTCGGCGATGACGTGAATCGACCCTTCGGGCAGCTGGTTTTTGATACGTCGCAGTTGGTTAAATGTTATCGTTCGGGGTGTTGCCATTGTTACTAAATATTATAAATGAGTTAACGTGTGAAAAAATCACCACTAAATTACAACTATTCTTGTGATTGACAAAATTTGCCCCGTTTTTTTTAGCTAATTTTGCCACGCCACTCCACAATGGTGACATTTATTAAGGTTAGATTCATCAAAATGAAACGCATTCCACTTCTTGCGTTGCTCCTCGCCTGGGCGGCACTTGCCCTCGCCGCAACGCACCCGCAACCCAGTAAACAATCGCAAATGAACGATACCCAATACCCTCCCATTCGACTTGCTTTCCTCAGCGACATCCATGTGATGGCGCCCTCCCTCATCATCAACGACGGCAAGGCCGCNACNACCTTTGTCGACGGCGACCGTAAACTCCTGCGACAGAGCGCTGCCATCTTCTCGGCCATCTGTGATAGNCTNATTGAAGCCAAGCCCGACCTGCTCATCATCTCGGGCGACCTCACNAAGGACGGNGAAACCGCCAGCCACCAGTGCGTGCGNGAGCAACTCGACCGCCTGCGCCTCGCTGGCATCCCCTCGCTTGTCATCCCCGGCAACCACGACATCGACAACACGCAAGCCTTCCTCTACGATGGTGACCACACGCAGCGCGCACCCATCATCAATCGCGCCGATTTTGCCGACATTTATAAATTGTCGGGATATGGCAATAACTTCCCTGCTGCCGAGCGCGACACCACATCGCTAAGCTACGTTTGCGAACCNCTCCCCGGCCTCGTGGTCATCGGTATCGACACCAACGAGGACGAGGGTAAGACCGTGGTGGGCCCTGGTCGCATCAAGCCCTCGACACTCACATGGTTGCTTGCCCACGCTCAAAAGGCTACAAAACAGGGCAAGCGCGTGCTGGCCGTGATGCACCACCACNTNATTCCCCATTTCGATGGCGAGGCCACNGTTTTCCGCGGTGGTGTGGTCGCTGGTTACGAGCAAGTTAAGGAGCAATTCATGGCNGCTGGCATCCACCTCGTTACCAGNGGCCATTTCCACGTCACCGACATCGCCATGACGCGCAGTGCTGCAGGCAACGACTCCATCGTCGAGATTGCCAACGGCTCCACCGTGAGCTACCCGCTGCCTTACCGCATCGTCACCCTCGAGGGCGACCGCTATCGCCACCTGAACTGCACCACCCACCACGTCACCAGCATCCCCGGTGACCCCGACGTCTCGACGCATGCCCGCGAAGCACTTGCCCGCGCCGTCAAAGCCCGCGTGGGCTACATGTTCAAGAACTACTACAACCGCGCTCGCAACAAGGCGGCAGCCCTGCTTGGAGGCCAAAACATGGTCGACAGCCTGCTGCAAATCCACGACGATGCCACCCTCGTCAAGCTAGCGCAAGACAAACTCGTTGAGCCCCTCACGCAACTTTACATCATCCATGCCGAGGGCGATGAACACCACCGCGACACCCAGCAACTTGTCGACCAGCTCAAGCAACGCCTCGACGACATCATCGTTGCTGCCGTCCGCCCCGAGCACCTCGATGACGTCCGCTCGCTCGTCGCATTCACCTTCGAGTCTCGCTTAGGCAAAACCCTGCGCAGCCTCACCGGCGACCTCAACAACGTCGACACCCCCGCTCAAGTCCACCTCGACGACAACAACATCGTCCTCGACTAACCCCTCCCTCATAACAACAAAAAAGGTGGCCACCTCGCAAGTGACCACCTTTTTTGAGATTCTCATTACTCCGCAAGGTGCGTTATCAGGATTTTCACGCCGATGGCGATGAGGATGAGGCCGCCGAGCAACTCGGGGCGGATGCGTCGCTGTAGGCTCGCGCCAAAGCGGACGCCCAGCAGGTTACCCACCACGCCCGCGATAAACGAGGTGACGCCTATCGCCGTGAGCGGCAGCGCCATCGCCCGGAGGCTGTTGAATCCCGAGCACGCCAGCGAAATACCCACCGCCAGCGCATCGATGCTGGTCGCAACCGCCAGCGTCACCTGCATCTTCAAGTCGCAGGGGTCGAAGTGATCATCATCGCCCTCGGGCTTAAACGAATTCCAAATCATCTTGCCGCCCAGGAACGCCAGCAACCCGAAGGCCACCCAGTGGTCCACGGCTTGGATGTATTGCGCCAGATAGTTGGTCAGTAGCCACCCGATAAAGGGCATGCCCGCTTGGAAAATGCCCATGAGCAGACTCATGCGCAAGATGGTGGGCCACACGCGACGTTGCAGTATCACGCCACTCACCATCGACACCGTAAAGCAGTCCATGGCCAGCGCCACAGCAAGCAATAGAATGTCAAGTAAATCCATAATCGATAACGTGTTACCCCATTACGCGGCCTCAGCGGCCCAAATAAATACCGGCAGCCGTCATGGGGTGATTGTGGCTACCGGTAATGTATCAAGAATCTCGGGGTGGGCGTCACATCACTCACCCCGATGAATGGTCGTTTTACTTGTCCTCGCCAAGGATAGCTGCTACACCGGGGAGCACCTTGCCCTCGATGGCCTCGAGCATGGCGCCACCGCCCGTCGATACATACGATACCTTGTCGGCCAAGCCAAACTTGTTGATGGCAGCAACCGAGTCGCCACCGCCCACGAGCGAGTAAGCACCCTTCTGCGTGGCCTCGGCAACGTACTTAGCGATTTCGCCAGTGCCGTGTGCAAAGTTCTCGAACTCAAACACGCCCACGGGACCATTCCACAGAATCGTCTTCGAGTCCATGATAATCTTCTTCCAGTTGGCGAGCGATGCCTCGCTGGCGTCCATGCCCTCCCAGCCGTCGGGGATGTGATAGATGTCCACCGTCTGGCGGTTAGCATCGTTGTCAAAGCGGTCACCAGCCACCGTAGCAACGCTCAGGCTCAGGTTCACGCCTTTCTCCTTAGCAGCAGCGATGATGTTGAGTGCCTCGGGCATCAAGTCATCCTCGTGCAGCGAGTCGCCGATGTGGCCACCTTGGGCCTTGATGAACGTGTAGCCCATGCCACCGCCGATAATCAGGTTATCAACGCGGTCGAGCAGGAACTTAATCACGCCCAGCTTCGACGATACCTTGCTACCACCGATGATGGCGGTGAAGGGGTGCTGTGCGTTCTTGAGCACGTTGTCGATGGCGGTCACCTCTTTCTCCATGAGCATGCCCAGCATCTTGTGGTCGGCATCAAAGTAGTCGGCAATCACAGCCGTCGATGCGTGACGACGGTGAGCCGTGCCAAATGCATCGTTTACATATACGTCGGCNTAGCTTGCAAGCGTCTTGGCAAACTCTTCCTGACGTTTCTTCATCTCCTTCTTAGCGTCGTTGTAAGCGGGGTCTTCCTTGTCGATACCCACGGGCTTGCCCTCTTCCTCGGCGTGGAAACGCAGGTTCTCGAGCAGCAGCACCTCGCCGGGCTTCAGCGCATCGGCTTGGCTNTTAGCATCGGCACTATCGGGAGCAAATTTCACAGGACGNTCGAGCGCTGCAGCCACTGCATTGCAGATGTGGCTCAACGACATCTTGGGGTTCACCTTGCCTTTGGGCTTGCCCATGTGCGACATGATAATCAGGGCACCACCATCGTTCAAAATCTTCTTAAGCGTGGGAACTGCACCGCGGATGCGGGTATCGTCGGTGATGTCTCCTTTTTCGTTCAGGGGCACGTTGAAGTCAACGCGCACGATTGCCTTGTGGTTGGCAAAATTAAAGTCTTTGATATTAACCATTTTATAGTCGTTTTAATACGGTATTTCTAAATCGACCGCAAAATTACAAAAATCTTTTGATATCATGTGGGTTAAACCGCTATTTTTTAGCATCCCCACCATTTTGGGGCAACTCGGTTACAANTCGGCCTCCTTGAGCTTCTCGGCATTCTCGGCCACAATCAGGTGGTCGATGCAGTCCTGGATGTCGCCATCCATGAACGCGGGCAGGTTGTAGATGGTGTAGCCGATGCGGTGGTCGGTGATGCGACCCTGCGGGTAGTTGTAGGTGCGGATTTTAGCCGAACGGTCGCCCGTGCTCACGAGCGTGCGACGGCGCGATGCGATGTCGTCGACATACTTCTGGTGCTCGCGGTCGTAGATAAACGTGCGCAAGCGAGCCAGCGCGCGCTCCTTGTTCTTGGGCTGGTCGCGCGTCTCGGTACACTCGATGAGGATTTCTTGCTGCTCGCCCGTGTTGGGGTTGGTCCACAAGTAACGCAGGCGCACGCCCGAGTTCACCTTGTTCACATTCTGACCGCCAGCGCCACCGCTGCGGAAGGTATCCCACTTGATTTCGCCCTCGTTGATGTGCACGTCAAATGGCTCGGCCTCGGGCAACACAGCCACGCTGGCTGCCGAGGTGTGCACGCGCCCTTGTGTCTCGGTTGCGGGCACGCGCTGCACGCGGTGAACGCCCGATTCATACTTCAGCGTTCCATACACGTTGTCGCCCGTGATGCTGTAGATGACCTCCTTGAAACCACCTGCCGCACCCTCGCTGCAACTCGACATCTGCACGCTCCAACCCTTGCGCTCGCAGTAGCGCAAGTACATTCGTGCCAGGTCGCCAGCAAACAGCGCAGCCTCGTCGCCACCCGTGCCGCCACGTATCTCGAGCACCACGTTCTTGCTGTCCTCGGGGTCCTCGGGGATGAGGAGCATCTTAATCTCCTCTTCCATCTTGGGTAATGCTTCTTGCGCTTGATTGAGTTCCTCGTGCGCCATGGTGCGCAACTCCTCATCGGTCTCGCTNTCGAGCAGTTCGTGCGACTCGTCGATGGTGGTGAGTAGCGTGCGGTAACGGCGAGCAGCATCGAGCAGGGTCTCGAGGTGCTTGTATTCCTTNGTCAGNTTGGCATAGCGACTGCGGTCGGCAATGACNGCGGGGTCGGTGATGAGCGTGCCTATTTCCTCAAATCGGGCGTCGAGCCCATCGAGGCGTTCAAGTAGTGGGGTAGTTGTCATTATTTCTGTTGTGATAAGTCGGGGCTATTTTAAGCGGTAGAAGTAGCCCAGGGTAATCATAATCGACATCCCTGCCGACCCCGAGAAAATGTCGGTCTTGCGGTTGGCAAANATNTCGTTTAAGCCATAGTAGAANCGGCCTTCGACGGTGAACGAGTTGCGTGCGCCAGTAAACAGTTCAGCGCCCACACCNGCCGAGATGCCNTAGTCAAACTTGTGCTTAATGGGTAGCGTGTATTGCTCNATGTGNCGACTGTTCTCGTCAAAGTAGCTCAGCGCCGCCGCTTGCTCGTAGTCAAAATTAGACTTGATNCCATCGGCAATCATGAATCCCACCTCGGGACCCGCGTTGAAGTAGCCGTGGATGCGGTCGTTGCCAAAGTAGACGTGCGTCATGATGGGCAGCTGGATGTAGGTCAACCGATGCTGGAACTGGTAGTCGATGTCCTCAAACTTTTCCTTCCAGCCGCGTTGCTCGATGTTGAGCTCGGCAATCAGGCCAAAGTGGTTCTCCTCGATGTAGCGGAACGTCGCGCCAGCCATCATTCCCGGCAATAGCTGCTGCTTCACGCCAGGGCTGAAGTTGATGCGCGAGAGCGTTACACCCGCCTTGCCGCCTATCGAGATGTTTCCCTCGTAGTGCGTCTGCGCCACGCCAGTGAGGCACACNAGGAGCCCCGCAACTGCTGCTATNAGTCGACGCATCATTCTTGTACCATTTTCTCGATTGTCATCTCGGGTGCAAAGTGAACGATGTCGAACGACCGGTTCACATAGCCGCTCCAGTTGCTCAGNCGCTCAAACTTGAAACTCGTNTGGATGCCGCGATACAGGGGCGCATTCTCGTCGATGTTGCCCTGCTCGGCAAGCGTCTTAATCANGTACATGCCCGTGTCGTAGCCATAGAGGCCCATGTCGGGNACCGAACTCAGNGGCTCGCCCTTGAACCAGCGNCTGTAGTAGGTCTTGAAGTCGCGCGTTTTNGCACCCTTGGTGTTGAAGAAGCGCGAGAACAGGTAGCTGTCGACCGTCTGCAGGTCTTTTTGGTAATCCTTCAGGTAGAGCACATACTCGGGATAGCCGATGAACGTCAACTCGCAGTCAAAGCGCTCTTGCTTAGCGCGTTTCAGTGCCGGCATGATGGCTTTGAGGAACGCTTTTTTGCTCGACGAGGGGANGACCACATACTTGGTGCCAGGGTTCATGCTGCGCGACAAGTCGTTGTAACTCAGTTCGTTACCCACGTTCACAGTGCTCGTGTAGTAACCGCGGTCGGTGATGTGCTTCTTGATGTCGCTGTACATCTCCATCGTCTCTTGGCCGCCCTCGAGGAAGATGACGTTGTAGTCGCTCGTGCCAAACTTGTTGTCAAACCAATGCGTTACGCCNGCCGTGAATTGCTCGGTGGGGATGTTGACTTGCAGNACTTGCGGGTTGTCGTTGTAGTCCTCGTTTTTGGTCGTGAAGCAGTTGAGAATCTTCACGTTATGGTCGCGGCCAAAGGCGTTGACGCGTTGCAGCTGCTTGGGCTCACTGGGCGCGATGATGACGTCGGCACGCGTGAGTTCGGGCAACTGCAGGATGCTGTCGGTCACGTTCAGGTTGTGGCGCGTGTCATAAACCTGCAGGTTGATGTGCTTGTTGGTGAAGTGGCGCGCACTGTCGAGTGCTATCAGGAAGCCTTTGTAGAAGTCGGTATAGAGCAGCGCTTGACGCGGCGGGTCGGCCTTGTGAAGCTGGAAGGGCAGCACGATGCCGATGTTGATGGTCTCACCGCTGCCACCATTGATGCCTGCATAGATTTGGTCGATGCGGGGACTGTAGTAAGCCTCGAGGTCCTCCACGGTGACTTGGTCCATGGTGAACACGCCACGCTCCACAGCGCGATGCGGAATCACCACGTCTTTACCCTTCTTCACTTTCTTCATGCCCGGGTTTGCGGCCTTCACCTCGTCTTCGGTGACGTTGTTGGCCTTAGCGATGGTGGCAAAGGTCTCGCCACGCTCGGCTTTGCGGGTGCTGAACTGGGTGAAACCGCGCTCGCAGTTGAAGGGCAGGGCAGAGCCGGGCGTGAGGCGGATGCGCTCACCCGGAACGTAAGCCGCGGGCTCCAGGCCAGGATTAGCCGCGAGGATGCCCTCTACCGTCACATTGTAGCGCTTAGCGATGCTATAGATGTTCTCGCCTTGCTCGATGATGTGGATAATCGACTTGCCCTGCGGATTTGTCATCGCCGGCGTTGTGGTCGTTGCCGTTGCAGGCGTTGCGGTGGTCGTCGTTGCAGGTGTTGTGGTCGTTGCCGTGTTGCTGCGGCCAAAGGCGTTGCGCACCTTGCTGTCGGCATCGCTCGTGTTGCTCGTCGTGGCATTGCCGCGCTCGGGAATGATGAGCACCTGGCCCTCTTCCACGCCATTCTGTGCCTGCGGATTAGCTGCAATCAGCTGGTCGGTGGTGATGCCGTAGGTGCGTGCGATGCCATAGACGCTCTCGCCGTCTTGTACCACATGGCGCACGCCAGCCGTTGCAGCCGTTGTGCCAGTGCCCAGGTTCTTCATCTCATCGACGGGCAGATACAAGATTTGACCCTCGTCGATGCCTTCGCGAGCCGACGGGTTGTAGCGCAGCAACGTCTCCTTGCTCACGCCTATCTTGTTGGCGATGCTATAGATGTCGTCTTTCTTGTTTACTTCATACCAATAATAGGAACGCGTGCCTATCGTCTTGGTGGGCAGGTTCAGTTGAGCTGGTGCTTCAACAAACAGTAACGTGGCAAAAATCAGTGCCGCAAATATTCGTTTCACGCTCATAGTGTGATTGTTATATGCTTAAAGTTAAAGTTGTGCTTTATATCGATGCAGCCCTGTAGGCTGTCGTTCAACCTGCAAAAGTAATAAAAAATTCTATTATAGCAGCATTGTTTTACTTGGGATTGACCACGATATCTCCCACGACCTTAGCAATTTCCATCTTCAGCGTGTTGAGCTGGGTGAGTTCTTGCATCGTCTCGCGGAGGTCGCAATCGCCCTGCCTGATGAGTTTATTCAGTTCATCGATGCGTTGCATGATGATGAAGTATTTCCACTTGTTCAGCGCTTTGGGGATGAGTTCGAGCAAGCGCTCGGCATCGTTCACGACAACCCCGCGCTCGGTGAAGATTTTACTCAGCGGCTCGCGCTCGCTCACCAGTTCGAGCGTGGTGGTGCGCACGAGTTCGTCGGGGTGATTCAGCAGCCATTTCTCGAGATAATTTTCGCGATAGGCGGCAATGTTGGCAGCGATGGCTTGGTCGACGCGTGCCCGCGCCTTTTTCTCCTCGTCGGCAAGGCTGTCGGCGGTGTGGCCCGTGGCATCGATGTGCGAGATTTCGATGTTGTAGCGGGCATCGCCATGCGACCGCTCGTTGGCCTCGTATGCCTCGAGTTCTTGCCTGAACGTGGGCAGGATGTCGAGCGCTTCCTTATAGATGGCGCGATAGGCGGGATGCGCAAACTCCAGGTTGTCGGCCTCGATTTCGTTGCGCAGGTACTCAATCACGGTCGTTTCGCGCGCAATGCCGTCGCCATAATCGGTCTCACATAGGTAGCACACGCCATATTTTGCGATATAGGTCGCCACAGCCCGCTCGGCACCGATGATTTTGCGCTGGCTGCGTGAAATCGCTGGCGTGATGGGCGTTGCAGGCGCCGTCGTGTCCGGTTGGGCAGGTTGCTCGGGCGCGGTGGTTTCACCTGTTGCGGGAGCAGTTGTGTCGGTTGTTGCGCCATCGCTTGCAGCGGGCTCAGTGGTCGCAGTCGCATTGCTGCCCGCGGCTGCCGCCAGGCGTTGCTGGCGTTCACGTTCTTGCTCGCGCTGCTTAAAAGCGCGTTCGCGATTCTGCGCCACATATTTTGCAATCTCGCTCAGCAGCGTCTTTTCCTCGATGCCAAACTGTGCGCTGCACGCCTTGGCATACACGTTGCGTACAATGGGGTCGGGGATAACGGCAATCGACTTGACCACATCGATAATCGCCTCCGACCGCTTGATGGGGTCACCCTCGGCGCCCTTGAGCAGCACGCGCGTCTTGAAGGTGATAAAGTCGGTCTCGTTGTCATCGATATAGGCCTGGACTTCGCTACTGCTGTGCTGCTGGCTGTAGCTATCGGGGTCCTCGCCATCGGGGAGCAATAATACCTTGATTTTCAGCCCCTCGGCGAGTAGCAGGTCGACGCCGCGCAGGGCTGCATGGATGCCCGCCGCATCACCATCAAAGAGTTCGGTCACGTTGTCGGTAAACCGGTGAATCGCACGGATTTGACCCTCGGTGAGCGCCGTGCCCGACGAGGCAATCACGTTCTCAAATCCTGCCTGATGCATCGAAATCACATCGGCGTAACCCTCGACAATAAAGCACTTGCCCGCCTTGCCAATGGCGCGTTTGGCTTGATACAGGCCATAAAGCTCGAGCCGCTTGTTATAGATGAGCGATTCGGGCGAATTCATGTACTTCGCCTTCTCGTCCTTGTGCAGTGTGCGGCCACCGAAGCCCACGACCTTGCCACCGACGTTAAAAATGGGGAACATCACGCGTCCGTGGAAGCGGTCGCGCCCGCCACCGTGATTGTCGTCGAAGCATAAACCCACCTCAAACAGCAACTCGCGATTAAAGCCCTGCTTGGTCGCCGCTTGATAGAACGCATCGCGCTTCTCGGGCGAGTAACCCAAGCGGAATTTCTTGATTGACTGCGCATTAAAGCCGCGCTCGTTGAAGTAAGCCATGCCCACCTCTTTGCCCTCGGTGGTCTCGTGCAGTTGCTCCTCAAAGTACTTGCACGCCCACTCGTTGAGCATGAGCATGCCCTCGCGATGCGTTTGCTCCACGCGCTCCTTGTCGGTCAGTTCCCGCTCTTGCACCTCGATGCCATACTTGCGCGCCAGGTACTTGAGCGCATCGACGTAGTTCAGTTGCTCAATCTTCATGATGAAGTTGAGCGGTGTGCCGCCCTCGCCGCACGCAAAACACTTGCAAATGTTCTTGTTGCGGCTCACATAGAACGACGGATTGCGGTCGTTGTGGAACGGACACAGGCCCACCCAACTCGTGCCACGCCGCTTGAGCGTGACAAAGTCGCTCACCACGTCGACGATATCGGCGGCGTTGAGGATTCGGTCTACTGTGATTTTATCAATCATTGGGTGGGTGTATTCTTTTTGAATATAAATGAGTTAATTGAGTCTATCTTCAATGTCAGCCAGCAACGCATGCAGCCGTCCTGTGGTCGCGGGCAAGTCGTGATGCAAGTGTGCCATCACCTCGTCGCTGGGACGCTCGCCGTGCGTAGCCATTAAGTTGAGCATCAGCCGATAAGCCGTGTAACGAACCAGCGAATCGGGCTCGCTTGTCGTCTCATCGAGTAGGGTGGTGACCACCTTGCTCGCCTCGGGATGATGCCGC
>Ga0065708_1006755_pt1 | contig 20965 bp, 16 predicted proteins | sample Hoacrofraction12_2_FD_59095 | JGI IMG/M metagenome (GOLD analysis project Ga0065708, IMG submission 59095) | Hoatzin crop microbial communities from Cojedes, Venezuela, sample from fiber fraction 12 v1 | ecosystem: Host-associated > Birds > Digestive system > Esophagus > Crop | place: Venezuela... | reverse complement strand
CATTTTTTTCGGAGTTTTAACAACTTTAGTCAATATTATAACTTACATGTTCTTTGCTAAAATTTTCCATCTTAATTACCTTATTTCCAATATCCTTGCCTGGTTTTTATCCGTATTATTTGCCTATATCACTAATCGTATATGGGTATTTGAAAGCAAGACTGATAATATATTTAAAGAAATTTCTCTATTTTACGGAGGTCGACTGTTTTCAGGTGTTGTTGATACAGGATTGATGTATCTCTTTATCGATATTTTAACAATCGGCGATATGATATCTAAAATAATTATTCAGGTGATAGTAGTTATACTGAATTATGTATTTAGTAAATTCATAGTTTTTAAATGATGAATCCGGTGTTATTTCTATCATGGAACTGATTTTAAAAATTTTATTTAAATTCATTAATGATTAAGAGGCATCGATTTTAAAAATTTTATTTAAATTCATTAAGATGTACCGATTTTAAAAATTTTATTTAAATTCATTAAGATGTACCGATTTTAAAAATTTTGAGAAACTTTAATTTTAAGAAACTTTATAAATAATCAGTTTTAAATTTTTATATAATGAAATATCTTTTTATTTTTTATTATGAGGATTAATTATGAGTCTGTTAAGTATTATTGCACCTTGTTATAATGAAGAGGAATCTATTTTTATCTTTTATGAAGAGTTTTTAAAGATATATGAAGATTCTATTTATCCCTATGATAATAATATGCAATATGAACTTATTTTTATTGATGACGGTTCAGAGGATAATACTTTAGATGAGATAAAATCCTTAGCTGAAAAGAATGAGAATATTAAATATGTCTCTTTTTCAAGAAATTTCGGAAAGGAATCTGCATTATATGCAGGTTTGAAACATAGTTCCGGTGATTATGTAGTGGTTATGGATGTAGATTTACAGGATCCTCCAAGTCTACTATTTGATATGGTTAAAATCATCGAAGAGGAAGACTATGATTGTGTAGCTTCAAGACGTGTTTCAAGAAAAGGAGAACCTGTAATTCGGTCTTTTTTTGCAAGAATGTTTTATAAATTAATTAACCTCACATCTAAACTGGACCTTGTCGATGGAGCACGAGACTTTCGCCTAATGAAACGTTCTGTTGTTGATGCAATCTTAGAATTAAGTGAATACAATCGTTTTTCAAAAGGAATATTCAATTGGGTTGGATTTAAAACCAAATGGTTAGAATATGAAAATATAGAACGTGTTAAAGGAGAAACTAGCTGGTCTTTCTGGTCACTTTTTATATACTCTATAGAAGGTATTGTTTCATTTACAACTCTTCCATTGTCTATTTCCACCTTTTTAGGAATCCTATTTTCTTTTATAGCTTTCATTGGAATTATTTATATTATAATCACTACTTTACTCTATGGCAATCCCGTTTCAGGTTGGCCTTCTACCATTTGTATTATCTTACTTATCGGCGGTGTTCAACTATTTTCAATCGGAATTTTAGGTCAATATCTTGGAAAAACCTATATAGAATCTAAAAAACGTCCAATTTACCTAACAAGAGAATCTAATTTTGAATTTAAAAAATAAATATTTGATATTTATTTAATTGATGGTGTAAAATTAATTGATAGTTTATTAGCTATTAATTACTAATTTTTTTTTAATTTGTTATTATCTTATATGCATATAATCTGGAACTGATAGTGCCTATTTTTTCAGTTTTTGTGTTTTTAGGTAAAATATTGTCTCCTTCTTTTTCTATCAGGTAAATATCTTTGTTTGTGTTGTTTTTAAGTATTTTGTTGATATTATCTGATTTTATTTTGTTGTAGGTGTGATATTTGTTTAGAATCTTGTCCCAGTCTTCTCCTAATCCGGGATCGATTGTGTAAATTTCAGTATTGTTCAGTGAATTTTCGAATTTAAGGAAGTTCATTGCATCACAGATTATGACTATGGTGTCGTTGTGATTCATTTCATTCATTATCTGATTGTATTCTCCAGGCTGTGTATTTAAATTGTCTGCCATACTGAAACCGGCTAAGGATATTATTAATATTATTGATATTGCAAAGAATTTCCTGTTGGTTATTTTAGGTATTAATATTGAAAAGCTAAGCCAGATTAAACCGAGAGAAGGTAAGAGGTATCTTTTAATAAATACCGGTTTGTAGGTTAAGGAAATGATTACTCCAATGATTATAGTTAGTAGGAATACTCCTATTCCTATGAAGATATAGCTATTTTCTATATTGGTTATTCTGTCTATTTTATTTTTTAATTTGGATGATTCTTTATATTTTGTAATAGCTAATGCACAGAAGAATATTAGAACCAGTATTGAAAATACTTTGATTGCATTGTTTTCAGATACGCTAGAGCTGTAGCTGAAATAATTTACTATATCATATAATGTCGGAGCTTTAATCCAGTAATTTGCATGGACAGCTTTCATTTGATTTAATAAGGTTTGAACCCATGGAAGATAAAGTATAATCCCGCAGAAACTTGATATTAACCATTTTTTAATTTCTCGTAATTTTTCCTTTTTATTATTTAATTTATTTAGACAAATGTATGATAAAAGTAATAAATACATTATTATTGTGGAAATAGCTACAAAATAATGAGTATAAGCACCTAAAACAGCAAATACTGTGAGACATGTCCATGATTTTAAATCGGATTTTACTAAAACATCTTTTAAATATATGAAACTCATTACTATAAACAATAAAGCCCAGCTATACATTCTAGCTATTACATAGAATATATACAGTTCACTCATTGCAAGAACACAGAATAAAAACAGTCCTGCAGTTAACCAACCGTATTCCTTTCTTATTTTTGTCAATCCAACGACAGATAAAATAACATACGGTATTACGGATACCATTTTTGCAACAAAAAGAGTATTATATCCCACTTTAATTGCTGTAAGAGCACTTGTTATAATTTTCAATATAATGTAATAAAGCGGAGGGTGAACATTCATTGCTGTAAGCTTTATTCCATCAATTAATGGAACTTTAATCAAACCTAATGTATAATATTCATCAATATGTATGAAATACTGGTTTATAGGCAAGATTATTAAAACAGCTAATAAAATAATACTTGCAATAACAAATGATATTCCCGTATATCTTTTGATTTCATCCATCATTTTTTTAACATCCTTTTTTTATATTTATGATTTTATTATCTTATTAGACTATTGGTTCTATCATTCATAAATCAGTGAGTTTTATTTTATGCTATTGGTTCTATCATTCATAAATCAGTGAGTTTTATTTTATGCTATTGGTTCTATCATTCAACAGATTAACAGATTTTATTTTATACGGTTTTAAATTCATATATTAAGAATTATTTTACTTTATAAATATCTCGGGTGTAAGATAATTTTCCTGTTTTTTCTAAGTCATATTCGGTGTCCGGATCTTCTGTACCGATGACTTTTATGATGTAGATTTTTTTGGAGTCTTTGTTTTCTTTGATTATCTTGTCAACGTCGCTTTTTTTAATTTCCTTGTAATTTTTGTATGTGTTTAAAACGCTGTCCCAATAGCTATTTTTCAGGCTTTCATAATGGATTGTATAGGTTTGAGCGTTGTTTAGATGGTCTTCAAACATTATGAAGTTTATGGAATTGTAAAATATTACGATGCTGTCATTAGTGTTTATCTGACTTATAAGTTTCTGATCTTCCATTTCTTGATTTTCGTGTTTAGCTACTGTGTTTATATTGTCTGTAATGCTGACACTTGCTAAAATTACTATTATTATCAGTAAAGGTATCAGTATTCTATTATCTTTTATTTTTCCGATTATGATTGAAAAACTAAGCCATACAATTGCTAAACATGGTATGAGGTATCTTACAACAATTATCGGTTTGAATAATAATGAAATCAGTACTCCCAGAATTATGGTTAACAAGAAGATTCCAATACCTATGCTTGCAAATTTAATGTCTAATCTTTCTTTTTTAACTTCTTTTCTTGATTTATTGATTTTATGTGATTTGTCTTTAGAGTATTTTTCATATAACTTGTATGATATTAAAATAAATCCTATTAGAAGAATTATTGCAAGTATCTTGAATATTATGCTTGAGTATTCATTTACAGATGTAAAACTTAAGAAGTTTATAATGTCATTCATTCCAGGACTCACTATCCAATAACTTTCATGGACCTGATTTAATTGACTGAACAGCACAGAAAGCCATGGAAGATACAGAATAACTCCAAGCACACTTGATATAAGCCATTTTTTAAATTCACCTAACCTGGATAAATTTCCTTCTTTATTTAATAAGATATAAGCAAGCAAGACAATGTAGATGATTACACAATTTATAGCAACAAAATAATGAGTATAAGCTCCAAGCACACTAAAAATACTAAGTAAAAACCATGATGTCTTATCAGATTTACCTATTATTCTTCTAACCTGTAGAAATGCAAGCAGTAAAAACAATAATCCCCAACTGTACATTCTTAAAGTCACATAATGAATAAACAGATCACTCATTACTCCAACAGCAAATATAAACAGTCCTGCACTTAACCAACCATAATCTTTTCTTATTTTACCTAAAGACAAAACCATCAAAAGAACATATGGTATTATTGACACCAATTTAAATGTATAAACACTGCTATAACTAATACCAAACATAGTCAGAAACTTACTGACCACTTTAAGCAATATATAATAAAAGGGAGGATGTACATCTCCTGCTGTTAAATTTATAGCATCACCTATTGGCAGTTTAATCAATGCTAATGTAAAATACTCATCTACGTGAATAAAGAAATTATTAATCGGTAAACTTATCATTGCTATCAATGTTATAACACTCGCCACAAAGAATGCAACACCAATCACATCTCTTTTATTTTCTATTTTTAACATTTTTAACTCCATGATTTCTATTCTTTATTTAGTTTATTTAGATTTTAGTTATTTATTTAGTTTATTTAGATTTTAGTTATTTATTTAGTTTATTTAGATTTTAGTTATTTATTTAGTTTATTTAGATTTTAATATCCTATTATTTTTTAAATAATATCTATATTCTATTATTTCTAAATAACAGCTATACTCTTTTATTCTATTGAATATAAATTTATTCCAGGTGAAATCTTAGCTATTTTGTTTATTTTTTGTTTATCCTCTAAAACAGATTTGTCTACAGTTGTATTTATGAAATAGATGTTTTTATTTTTATTTTTATTTTTATTATTGGAGATTAAACTTTTGACTTTTTCGTTGTCCGTTTCTTTATAATTTTTGTATTTATTTAAGATACTGTCTAAGTCTCTGCTGTGGTCATTTATTAAATACATTTTTGTATTGTTAAGATATTCATTGAAATTAATGATTACTATTGGATTTGAAGCTATTATAACTGTATCTTTGTTGTTTATTTTATTAAACTCGTTTAAAACATCAATTTGATGATTATAATTTTTTTGATTTGCATTTATATTATCTGCTATTCCGACTACTCCGAAAACCAGTATTACTGTTATTAAAGCTATTAAAATCTTATTGTTTTCTATTTTTCCAATCAATATGCTAAAGCTAATCCATAATACTCCAATTGAGGGTATAAGATATTTTGCAATCAGTATAGGTTTGAATAATAATGACAGTACTAAACCTAATAATATGCTTAATAGGAATACTCCAATTCCCATAAGAATAAATATATTATCTTTATTCTTGTTTTCAGAATACATTTTTAAAGCTATTATGATTATTATTACCAAAAAGATTATAGCTATTAATTTTATCAAAGTACTGTCTATATTGGTAATTGCAAATGCTAGATAATTGAAAACATCTTCTAAATTAGGTTTGCTTATCCAATATCCTTCATGAACTCTCCTCATCTGCTCTAACAGCATCATTACCCATGGACTGTATAGAATAACTCCTATAAGTGCAGACAGTCCCCATTTTTTAAGTTCATTTACTCTCTTAAAACCATATTTATTCTCATTTATTTTATCAAATGAATATTTGTTATCATTTATTTTATAAAAGGAATAGCTATTTTCATTTAAAATCCTGTTATTGAATAATATGTAAATTAACAGCAGACAATAAAGGATAATAGTTGATATTGCTACAAAATAATGTGTATATGCTCCAAGTACTCCAAAAACACTTAATAAAATCCAATTTTTATACCTAGATTCTTTAAATATCTCTTTAACTTCCATAAATGCAAGTATTAAAAATAAAAGACCCCAACTATACATTCTGATAGTTAAATATTGGCTAAATAAAGTACTCATTCCAATTAAACTAAATGCAACTAATCCTCCACTTAAATAACCATATTCTTTTCTTATTTTAGTTGCAGATATCAATGTCAAAATGATATACGGAATTATTGACACTATTTTTGATACAAATATTGTACTATAAGAGATACCTAACACATTCAGCCCTTTAATCGCTCCTTTCAATATTATATAATAAAGTGGCGGATGAACATCTTCTATAGTAAGCTTTAATCCATCCATTAAAGGAAGTTTAATCAGACTTAATGTAAAATACTCATCAATGTTTGTTAAAAAAGTATTTGTTGGTAAAATAAGCATTGAAATTATAGAGAGTATAACTATTATAAATAAAATTACTCCTATAATGTCCTTTTTATTTTTAATTTCAAACATTCTTTTCTCTCCATAATTTCATGATTTTAATCAGTTTTTAATTAGTTTAATTAGTTTAATTAGTTTAATTAGTTTAATTAGTTTATTAGTTAATCAGTTTTTAATTAAATTTTTATATAATTTTTAATCAATTTTTAATTAGTTTATTAATTTGAATTATTAAATTATCATGGATAGTTGTATTCTGTTTCTTTCAGGTTCAACGTTAAGGACTTTAACGTCTACAATGTCTCCTACACTTACAATGTCTAAGGGGTGTTTTACGAATTTGTTTTCAACAAGCTGGGAAATGTGGACAAGGCCGTCTTGGTGGACTCCAATGTCTACAAATGCGCCGAAATCGACTACATTTCTGACAGTTCCACTGATTATCATGCCTTCTTCAAGGTCTTCCATGGTTAATATGTCTTTTCTAAGGATTGGTTGTGGCATTTCGTCTCTTGGGTCACGGCCAGGTTTTTTGAGTTCTTTTGTGATGTCTTTTAGGGTTATCTCGCCTATGTCTAGTTCTTGGGATAATCTTTTGTAGTCGTCTTCACTGAGGTCTAAATCGGATTCTTTGATTTTTTTGGAGTTGATGTCTTCGAGGGAGTATCCTAGAGATTTGAGTAGTTTTTCGGTTGCTTTGTATGATTCGGGGTGGACGGTGGTGTTGTCAAGAGGGTTGGATTGATTTTTGACTTTCATAAATCCTGCACATTGTTGGAAAGCTTTTGGTCCAAGTTTTTTAACGTCGAGTAATTCTTTTCGGGATTTGAATTTGCCTTCATCTTCACGGTATTTGACGATGTTTTTTGCAACGGATTTTGTGATTCCCGCAACGTGTTCCATAAGGGATGTGCTTGCAGTGTTTAAATCGACACCAACTTCGTTTACGGATTTTTCAACAACATTATCCAAGGAGTTTGAAAGTTTTTTCTGGTTCATGTCATGCTGGTATTGTCCAACACCAATGGATTTCGGATCTATTTTTACAAGTTCTGCAAGAGGGTCTTGAAGGCGTCTAGCTATTGATATTGCACTACGTTCACCTACATTATATTCTGGAAACTCTTCAGTTGCTAATTTGCTTGCTGAGTATACACTTGCACCTGCTTCATTGACTATGACATATTCTGTTTCTGTTCCTTTGATAATATCGGATACAATTTCTTCAGATTCTCTTGAAGCTGTTCCATTACCAATAGCTATTATATCGATATCATATTCTTTAATGAGTTTCAATACTTTTGCTTTTGTCTCTTTTACTTTATTCTGAGGTTCTGTTGGAAATACTAAATCTGTAGTTAATACTTTTCCAGTTGAATCGACAACAGCTAGTTTACATCCAGTTCTAAATGCAGGATCCCAACCAAGAACTACTTTATTTTCAATAGGAGCTTGCATAAGTAACTGTTCCAGATTCTTTGAGAAGACTTTAATGGATTTGTCCTCTGCAGTTTCTGTTAATTCATTTCTAATTTCTCTTTCGATTGATGGTGCGATTAAACGTTTATAACTGTCGGAAATTGTCTCTTCAATGATTTTTTCACAATATTTATTGTAGATTGGTTTTGTAGGACTTCCTTTATTTATCAGGACATGTCTTTTTAAATAAATTAATATGTCTTCTTCGGGAGCATCCAATTTAATTTTTAAGAACTTTTCCTTTTCTCCACGATTAATAGCTAAAACTCTATGACTTGCTATATTTGATATTTTTTCACTGTAATCATAATACATTGTGTATTCAGAATCTTCATCTTTATTTTTCGCCTTGCAAGTTATTTCCCCATCATTAAAACTTACTTTTCTAATAAGTCTTCTGAATTGAGCATTATCTGAAATCACTTCAGCTATTATATCTTTTGCACCATTAATAGCATCTTCTACACTATTGACTTCTAATTCTTCATTAATATAATTTTTAGCTATTTCTTCTACCGGTTCTTCTATCTCCTGAGCAAGTATGATATTCGCCAACTCTTCCAATCCTTTTTCTTTAGCTATTGTAGCACGAGTTCTCCTTTTAGGCCTGAATGGACGATACAGATCATCTACTTCGACCAATGTTTTAGCTTCTATTATTGACTTTTTTAAACTCTCTGTAAGTTTTCCTTGCTCTTCAATACTTTCCATTACCTGAGATTTTTTATCTTCAAGATTTCTAAGATATTTCAGCCTATCATCAAATTTTCTTAGTATTTCATCATCTAAAGAGCCAGTAGCTTCTTTTCTATACCTTGCAATAAAGGGAATTGTGTTTCCTTCATCTATTAATTTTATAACACTTTCTGTTTGTGTAGGTTTAATATTAAGTTCTTCGGATAAAGTTTTTACAATTGACATTATTTGTGTGCTCTCCTTTTATTTTTATCTAAAATTCAATCTCATTACTATCTTTATGACTTTTATATAAATTAATTTTTTTATATTTTTATTTACATTTAGCAGGCTTTGCTTTTTTAATTTCGATTTTGTGATTTTATAATTTAGTTTTAACAAATATTTATTAAATTAAATAAAAATTAGAAAATATATAGATGTTATATTGAAGTTTTAAAGATAGTTATCATTGAATAAAAAATTTTAAACTCAAAACACCTGATTTTATATTTGTAACTTAAATTTGTTGCAGTGCATCGTTTGGTTTTTTCGATAATTTTATTATATATAATAAATATATCTTTTATTATTATAAGTTTATACCTTGTTTGATTTTGTTTACTTTATTTAAATTCAAGGTAGTAATTTATTATTAATAATAATTTAAAAGGGATTAAAAATGAAAATATCAAAGATTATACTTATTATATTGCTTTTTGTTGCATTTTTTGAGATAGGTATCTTCTCTTCTTATACAATTGTGACTTCTGAGGTTCCTGATATTCAAGAATTAATAGATATGCAAGTTAATACTATTACTTCAATTTTTAGCCCGGAGAATGTTGGTAGCGTGCTTATTAAATCTCCAGATGAACTGAATGTTACTAATAAATATGAATTAGCTGATGCCATATCCGATGCGGCAGAGGTTGATGGAGTGAGCTTAGATAATATGACAGTTACAACTAATGCAGATATTAATGAGGAATCTAATTTCACAGTTAATGTAACTGCTTATGGTTATTCTTCTCCTAAAAGTAATTCAACATCAATCATAATCTCTGGAGAACCTAATTATAAAATAATAGCATCTGCTCAAGCAAAATATACTGTAAATGGTTTAGAAGTAGATACTGATACTGTTAAAGTTGATTCAATTTTAAAAATTTATGATGAAGAAAACAGTACTTCAAGTTCTAATTCCAGTTATGATTCAGGACCTTCAGGTTCTACTAACACTACTTATAACTATTCTTCAAGCAGTGACAGTGATTATGATTCCGGTGCTTCCGAATACAGTTCCAGTTCAAGTTCCAGTTCATATTCAGATAGTGGTGACAGCAACGAAATTTCTATTGGTATTTTAAATCCAGTATTTATTTCATTATTCAATTAGTGATAATATGATAAATCTTATAGGTGTTGGGTTAAACAAAGGAGATATAACTTTAAATGCTCTTGAAGCTATTAAAGAATCAGATTTTATTATAAGAGATGTCAATTCTTCAGATTTTATATTTGACTATATTGAAGATAAGGAACTGATCGGTGAAGAACTTAAGGATAATATTTCAAAAATCGAATTAGCTATTTCCAAATCAAAAGACGGCCATGATGTAAGTTTTGTTTCTCTTCAAGACCCGAGTTCATTCGGCCTATCCAATCTTTTAATTCAAATCACATCAAAATATAATGATGTTGATTTTAAAATTTATCCTGGAATTTCTTCTATTTCTCATTCCGCTTCTCTTCTTGGAGCTCCTTTAAATGATTATGTAGCTATTAATTTAAACAACCCTTTAAATTCTTTAAACATAATCGAAAATCAACTTAAACATGCTATTCGATCTAACCTGGTCATCGTTATCTACAACCCAGTTAAAGACTACAATTCAAATGATTCAACCGATAATCTGGAATACAACAAAGTATTCTATAAATTCAAATCAATGATTAATGATATGAGGGGAGAAAATACAGTAACCGGTGTTGTAAATTCAGATTCATATAAAACAATCCGATTTAAAGATTTAGATGAGAAGGAACTTGATTCTAATTCTATTCTGATTATAGGCAACAAATTATCCTATGTTCATGATGGATATATGATTACTTCTTCGGATTATGTTGTAAAACCCGAACTTATTTCATTTTCCAGGGATTTTTTCAGCAGATATCTTGATGGAGAATCTCCTGTTGGTTTAGATGATGAATGTGATTATCTTCCTTGTCATGAAGAACTTGAAGCTTGTGATTTTTGTTACTGTCCTTTTTATCCTTGTGCTGATGGTTGTACAGGTGGAGAATGGATTAAAGACAAAAATGTTTGGAGCTGTCAAGGGTGTATATGGATTCATCAGGAAGAAGCTGTCAAATCTATTCGAGAAGGTCTTGATGATGTTTTATTTGAAGTCGATGATTTGGAAAATAAACATGAAGATTTGCTGAAGTTAAGAAGAGAGTGTTTATTTAAGACTAAAAAATAATTATTTTTAAATGTTTTTTAAAATTTATAATGTTATTTTATTATTAATAGCTAATTTATAATGTTATTTTATTATTAATAGCTAATTTATAATGTTATTTTATTATTAATAAAGCTGTTAAAGTTATAATATTATTTATTAAAGCTGTTAAAGTTATAATATTATTTATTATATAAATTATAATTTGATATTTTTGTTCGTATTTAATTTTAAGTAATTTAATCAATTTTTTTATAATTATATTGTATATTAAAGAAGGTTATTGAATTGCCAAGTGTAAAGGATATTTTAATTGAAATGAAAGATATGTCGGAATTAATGGTTGATTTGGCTTATTCTGCTGTATTGTTTAATAATAGAGATGCTGCAGAAGAAGTTTTGACTCTTGAAAATCGGTTAAATGGAATGAATTATGAAATTAAAAAGCAATCTCTTGTGGCTGCTCGTTCTTTAGAAGATGCTGAGAAATTAACTACTTTGCTTGAGATTGCAGAAGCGGCAGAATCTATGGGAAATGCTGCTAAAGATTTAGCTGATTTGACACTTAAAGGATTCGAACCACATCCTGTATTTAAAATGGTTATGGAAGAATCTGAAAAGACTATTGTGCGTTTGACTGTTGAAGAAGGTTCTGCTCTTGCTAATGAATCTTTAGGGGATTTGCTGTTGTTGAATCGTACTGGTATGAGAATAATATCAATAAGACGTGGAGATTCCTGGATTTATGGTCCTGATAAGAACACTGTGATTTTAGTAAACGATGTATTAATAGCTAAAGGTTCTGAAACAGGAACTGAAATTATAGAAAAATTAGCTAATGGTGAAATGGATTTAGATGATTTAGCTAATTTAGAAGATTTCATTGACGATGATGATGAATAATTTAACTTTTTTTTAAACTTAAATATATATTTTTTTTATGGATGTGCTGATATGATTAGTGGAGGTGAGCAAATTGACAAGTCTATTGAAGATGATTCGACAATTTGCCAACTCTATCGTCGTATTGGTAGTTGATTTAATATTGTTTTTATTTAATGGTATTAAGTACTTGTTTTCTCTTCCTGCTTTAGTATATAATAGAATCAGGTTGTTTTTAGATGATACCAACTCTGTTATTAAAGAGAGTTTAATAGCTCTTTTGATTTGTGCTGTTGGTGATCTGTTTGCAGGAATTGTGCTTGGAAATATGGAGTTCTTCTTGAAGACATATCCTGGACTGATGGTTATCATTCCGGGAGCTATTGGTATGAGAGGAAATATTTTCGGCTCTTTTGGTTCAAGATTAAGTACTCATTTACATATCGGTACTTTATCTCCGGAATTTAAGAAGTCTGATATTTTATATGAGAATATAGTGTCTTCTTTGATTTTGACAATGCTTTTATCTGTGCTTCTTGCTTTTGTAGCTAAAATCATATGTATCGTATTCAAGTTTCCAAGTATAAGCATTTATGACTTTGTTTTAATATCATTCATTGCAGGTTTAATCTCAACTATCATAATGCTTCCAATTACCATGTTTATTTCACTTAAAAGTTTTGAAGGTGGCTGGGATCCGGATAATATAACTACTCCTTTAATCGCTGCATTCGGTGACTTCTTTACTCTCCCTTCTCTTATTATTTCTGTTATGATTGTAGGTATAATAAGTGCTGTTCCATTAATCAAGATTGTTCTATTCGTAATTGTGATGATTGTAACAATAATAGCTTTAATATTTGGATTTAAATCCGATTCTGATATTAAAAACATTGTCAGACAATCTACTCCAGTCCTTGTTCTATGTTCTATCCTTGGAAGCTTTGCAGGAGGAATACTCAACGATTCTCTTACAACCTTGCTTAAAAATCAGACATTGTTAACACTTGTTCCACTATTTTCAGGTGAAAGCGGAGGTTTAGTAAGTATCTTAGGTGCAAGACTTTCATCAGGTCTTCATTCCGGTTTAATCGAACCTGAACTCAGACCTAAAAAACATACTTCTGAAAATTTTGGAGTAATTCTGGCTTTAGCTATTGTAATGTATCCTATAATAGGATTCATGGCTGAAACTTCAACAGTAGCATTCAATAACATCGGAATAGGTTATATTTTAACAATGATTATCAGTTTCATCGCAGGTTTAATCCTCATTATCTTAATGCTCTTTGTTGTATTCTACATTTCAACAATTTCATATAGACGTGGATATGACCCTGATAATATTGTTATTCCTTTATCTACAAGTTTAACCGATTCCATTTCATCTCTTATATTAATATTGGTCTCATTAGCTATTTTCACTATATTTTAATAGCTAATGGAAATTTTTTAATTAATTCTAATCTATTAAGATGAAATCACATCCTTAACTGTAAGCTGTTTTTAAGACGAAATTGACATCCTGAATTCTATAATAATCGTATTTTAGCTGGTTGTTGTTTATTATATCGTTTTTAAGGTCTTTTGGAATAGCTACCAAAACGGTTTTAAAATCATTTATTTTGTCTTTTGGAACTTTAAAGTGTATCAGATAGATATCGTTGTATTTGTATTCGAAATCATTTAGGAAACGTTCATCAAGAGATATGATTTCTTTATCGAATCTGTTCATGTTGTCGGTTGTGTTGTTGAGAGTTTCTAAAGACCAGTAGCAATTTGCATTTTTAATCTTCTCTGAGGATATTAAGTAATAACTGTAATTTTCAAGGGATTTTTTATAGATTCTAAAGCTTTTACATAGGTAGAAATAGCTATTGTCATTGTCATGGCTTTCAAGTTCTTTCTGTGTGTCGTGATTACACATTCTGTCTTTTATGTAATTTCTGCCTTGAAGTTCAAAGTCGTTAAAATTATAAATGACGTAATTTGATAAATAATCGCATTTTATACTTCTATTTACTACAATTACATTTTCCTTTAAAGAGTCAAGATTATCTCCACATTCAATACTTTCAACATAGCTATTTATCGGATAAATACTTATTGAACTTTTCAAGCTATTGTTGAATAGATTTTTATTAATCAGCTCATCATAATACGTTTGAATTTTTTTTAACTTATAATAGCTTATTACATGCGATAATACATGTTCACTATTATCACTTTCATCTTTAAATTGTCCATTATCACTTTTTTTATCTTTCAATGCTAAACCTGCTATTATCTTATTGTTTACATGATTATTACCTAGCCCTTCATCACTTTCCCAATCCTCAGGCGTTCCCGGATTGTTAATCAAATAATCACAAACTTCAACACTGATTTTTTCAATAGCTGATAAATCTTCTTTATCTAATATCTTATCATTTAATTCATCGGTTAAATTAGCTATTATTCCAACAACGATTAACAATAGTATTATTCCAAGTAATAATTCCGTTGAGTAAAGAAGACCTTTTTCATCTTTTTTTAACATAATTAAACTCTTCCTGTTTGCTTATTTTTAATGTCTGCTCATTTTTTACTTTTTAATGTCTGCTCATTTTTTTCCTTATTACTCTTTTAATGTCCGCTCATTCCGTATTTTACTTTATGGCCGTGTGGGTCCAAGAAAAGTATTTCATTAAAACCCTCATTTGTATAATAGATTACTTCTACTCCCGGATATGTTCCATCTTCAAAGATTACATGATCCGAACCGCAAGCAGATGTCAAGTTTGTTTGATTTGTTTTTTGAGGATTTATGAAAGTTTCAAAACCATAATGGCCACATCCTCCTTTTCCTTCAAGTCTGCAGAGATAACATGCACCATCTGCACTTTCATGATAATATCCATTATCTCTACAGTCTTTCATGGCATAACCCTCTCCATGTTTTTTATAAGGGTCGTATGGACATTTTTTAATTATGAATGGTGCTGTTGCATTAATATAATAAGAATAATTTTCGATTCCTTTGTTTTTAAGGAATTTAGCTAAGGAATAACCATACTGTACTTTTGTCTCGTTGTGAGAAAAGCTTGAGTCTCTTCCACAGAATACTACAGGAGTAGGATCTTTTAATCCGATTACGCTAACATCATCTTCTTCAATATTTTCATAGCTGAAATCATCTTTTTCACTTGAAATGTATGTTTTAAATTTTATATAGAAAGGATCGCTTGAATTTTCTATTCCGCAAATATGTGAATCTATTACCATATTATAATTTTTATAATATTCCTCATTCTTTTCACTCAATTTTTTATCAATTATTTTCTTTAATTCCTCACGAGCATCTTCACATCCCTTTTTATTATTTATTACATTATCCGATAACTCTTCTAAAGCCTCTCTTTCTATTATATTCAAGTTATTCCTATAATCATTTATTATGTACCCATACTGATTCGATGATATCGCCTCATTATTATTTTTCATTTCATTCACAGCCATATTCAATACTACCATCGACAATATTAAAAACGACACCAGCAATATTCCGCTAATTACTATGGAGAAATTTCCTTTTTCATCTTTTTTGATTAATTTATAATTTTTTGTGGTTTTGTCTTTTATTTTAGTGTTTATTATGGTTTTATTTTTTATTTCATTGTTTTTTGTATTTTTATTGATTTTTCTTATCTTTCTGTTTTTTTTCATGTTTTACACATCTTTGATTTTTTTAATCAAGATTTTTATTCCTTGTTTTTACTCCACTTCTATTAATGGTTTCCCCCTCGTTTTAGTTCATTTTATTATTTTTTATTATTTTTTTATAATTCTCTTTATTATTACCTTTTTTCTTTAAAAGCTATTTATATTTTCCTATTTTTAATATAAACGTTTTATACTAATGTTATTATTTTAAAGTATTGTTATTTTTCTTATTTTATATTAATATTGATTTTAAGTTAAAATTTAATTGTAAGTTTAGAATATTTTTGGTATTGGTTTGAAATTTTGAAATCATATTGAAATTTTGTTTTAAAATTAAAATTTTTTTAAAAAACTTGCAACAAATGAATTAAGATGTTTTCATGCATATCTTGCAGATTATGAAAATGATAAAAAAATAAAGACAAGAATAATAGCGATTTTCACGTCTGAAAGAAAGTTAGAAACGATGGAAACTCTTGATTTAGGATTTAATGGTGATTTTACTATACCTACTGTAAAGTTTAAAGATAAATCGGCAAATAAAGCTTTAAATAACATTAATGCTAAAATAGAACATGATAAACAATTAAATAAAATGAAATACTGGATTTGGTGTTGCTCCCGTTTTTTTCACATGACACATTAACTGTAGAAGAATTATACATGGAATCCTGTAAATTAGCAAATGAAATAAGGACAGATAAAGAGTCTTATGATTTGTTAAAATTCGCTAATCTTGGATTTTTAAATGTATTTATGGAAAATGAAGAAAAAATACCTTATGTGATGGAGATTATCAAAATGATAATGCCACAGATATTAATAGATGAAGTAGAAAGATATGCAGATGAAAAATAGAAATAGAAACTAATAAAATTAAAGAGAAATCTTAGAAAAAATTTGAAGAAGTTAAAGCTGAAGTTAAAGAGTCTGATAGAAAAGCTAAAGAGTTTAAGAAAGAATTAAATGATTTTAAAAGAGTTATTATAAACAATATGTTGGAAAATAACAGTAGTGAAATGGATATTGCAAAAATTACCGGATTAACGATTGAAGAGGTTAAAGCTTACAGTAATGGAAAATAATAAAAAATGGTTGTGCCGGTTATAATCTTAAAGATTTATTATAGATGAATTATAAATAGAATATTGTTATAAATATTATATGATTGTAATAGTTGATTATGGATTTATCTGATTTTATAATCAATAGATAATTTGAAAATCTTTAAAATCATAAATGAAATTATTATAGTTTTTATTAATCGTTTAATTAATGTTATATGTTATTCTATTTATTAGGAGGAATTTAATGTCTGATACTGTAAGAACCTGGCGTCATATTCAACAAAGATATAATCTTATTGGATCTAAATGTAATACTTGTGGAAATCTTTATTTCCCATCAAGAGTAATTTGTCCTGAATGTAGAAGAAAAGGGGATATTGAACCTGTTCAATTTTCTGGTAAAGGAAAAATATTTACTTACTCTGTAGTTAGAACTCCTACTTCTGAATTTAAGAAAATAGCTCCTTATGCAGTAGCTATTATTGAATTAGAAGAAGGTGCAAAAGTAACTGCACAAATTGTTGATGCTGATGTTGATGATATTGAAATCGGAGACCCAGTTGAAATGGTATTTAGAAAAATCCGTGAAGATGGCCCTGATGGTGTAATTTCTTATGGATTTAAATTTAAAATAGTAAAATAATTTGTTTTACTTATTTTCTTTTTTATTTTTTAGTCTTTTTTTATATTAATTAGTATTTTTTAATTTTTTTAATTTTTTTTAGATTAACTGTTTTTATCAGAAATTGATTTATTTGTTTGGAGTTTTATTATGGTTTGTGAAGATACTGCAGTTTTATTATTGAGTCATGGAAGCAGTCTATCTTATGGTAAAAAAGTTTTTACTGAAATCTGTCAAAAATTCAAAGATAAAACAGATTTCGATGCTGAAGTCGGCTATATGAAAGCATCTGAACCTACATTAGCACAAGCTATTAATCTATTAAACCAACGCAACCCTAATTTAAAACGTATTATTGCGGTTCCCGTATTTCTGGCTCCAGGAATTCATACCAATATCGATATTCCTATTCTCCTTGGAAAAGAACCTAAAGAAATTGATCCACGATATCCCGACGGTAATTACCCTGATGACCATTATCTATCCAATCATGAAGATATTGAATTCAATGGCCAGATTATCCTCCTCGATGCTATTGGCCCTAATCCATATCTTGTTGAATTTATCAACAAAAGAATATCCTCAGCTATTGAAGACTCTAAACTCGATAATGCAAAAACAGGAGTTTTACTCATATCTCATGGAAGTCGCTTAAAATACAATAAGGAATTCTTATCAGACCTTTTTAACCAATTCCAATCCCAATACGATGGCCCTTCCGGATTCGGTTTTATGGAACTTGAAAAACCCGACATCCCAACCGCTATAAACACCCTATACGACAGTAACGACTTTGACAGACTCATTGTAATCCCTATCTTCATTGCCCAAGGAATTCACACACAAATCGATATAAAAGCTATTTTAGGCCTTATTGACAACAAGTCAAAACAAAAAGCCAAGTCAAAATCCAAAAACCAAACCAAAATCCAAATCGGTTCTAAAATCGTAGAGAAAGACGATCATGAACACAGACTCAACAATACTGAAATTAAATTCAAAGGAGAAATTCTATACTCTGAACCTATCGGTTCTGATGATGTTTTAATCAAAATCATTGAATCTATGGTTTTAAATGCTTTGAATATTGATTGATTTTAATTTTTTATATTTATTTAGATAAACTTTATATATTTGTTAATAAATATAACAGTATTATAAAAGTTTTATTAATAATATTTTTATTCATGTTAAATTTATATTCACGATAATTTAACTGTTTCAACTAATAAAAAAATAAGAGGTAATTTAATGAATATCAATAAACTGTTTTTCATATCTTTGATAATTTTTATTTTAACCATCGGAGTTACTTCTGCTACAGATAATTCTTCATATATTCAATCAATTGATGAATATAACACTTTTCATAATGATTTAGCTATTGATGATAATTATGGAGATAATTTGGCTATAGTTATTGATGATGGGGCTGTTGATGATTATGATGATAATCTGGATATAGCTGTTAATGATAATATAACTGGAAATGATGATTTAAAATCTGAAAATAATTTAAATGGTCAGAATGAGGATCTTTTGGCTGATAGAAAGAATATTGAGGTAAGTACTTTTAATGTTACTGTAGATCCGGGTCAAAAGGCTTCTATGACATTTAATTTTACTCCAAGTTTTACAGGTAGTTTTACTTTGACTGTGGATAATGGTGAAAGTGAGGTGTATAATGGGACTAATTTGGGATCATTTGGATATAGTATTTCAGGTCTTGCTGCAGGAAATCATTATGTTACTTTGAAGACTATAGAGAATGATAATTTTACATCCGGCAGTGCAACTTCAGTTATAACTGTAAATAAGTTAATTCCAGAGCTTAGTGTTGTAGCTAGTAAAACTGATATAAATATTGGAGATAGTTTGACTGTAACTGTAAATGGTGTTCCCGCTGGTTCAGGGTTAACTGTTCTTGATAATGGTGAGAAGATTGAGGTAAATATTGCGGATAATTCATTTAATTATACACCTGCTCATATAGGGGAGCATAATATAACTGTAGTTAGTTCTGCTTATGGTAATTATGATAGTTCTAATGCAAGTACAACTGTTCATGTTAATAAATCTGGTCTTAAACTGAAAGTGTCAGCGAATACCACATCTATTGCTGCAGGTTTAAATATCACTATAACTGTTGACGGTTTAGTTAATAATGAAAATGCAATTGTTTATGACAATAATACTCCAATCAATGTAAGTTTTGAAAATAATACATTTAAATATAGTTCTTTAGTAGTTGGAAATCATAATATTTCAATTAAATGTCTGGAAACTGATGATTATTATGAGTCTGATGGAAGTATTATGATAAATATTTTAGAAAAGCCTAAGTTTAGAATTATAACTTCCAATGTAACTGTAAACTATGGAGAAGATGCTTCTGTTATATTTAAGTTTGAACCGACTTTCACTGGAGAATTTATTATAACTGTCAGTTCCGGTTACAGTAAGTCAAATACTGTAACTAATGAATCTTCTTACAAGTTTACCCTTAACAAATTCCCGGTAGGCAAATATAAACTTAATTTAACTACCGTTGCAAATGAGAATTTCAACTCTACCACTGCTATTGCCTATGTCAATGTACTTTCTAATGATAATTCTACTTCAAATTCTAAAAAGGATGTTCAGCTTATATTTAATAATATGACTACCAATGTTGTTTTAAATAATCAACGTTTAGGTGAATGGTTTAATGTTACATTAAAAGATACTAATAACAAAGCTTTAGCTAACAAGAAGATATATATAGGTTTCAATGGTAAAATCTATGAGAAAACCACAGACTCTAATGGTAAAGTATCACTTCAAATCAATATTGGCTACAAATCTGCTAACACCTTTTCTATTACTTTCCTTGGTGATGAGGAATACAATGGTAAAATGGAATGTGCTATAATCGTTGTCAACTCTTTAAAGACATATATTGTCCCATATAAAATTACATACTACTCTTCTACTAAAACAAAAGTTTTAAAAGCTTATTTAAAACTCTATAACGGAACTGTAGTAAAATCTAAACCATTAACTTTCACATTCGACGGCAAACAGATTTTCACATCTAACACAAACTCAAAAGGCTTATCTTCTGTTAAAATATCTCTTTCATCTAAAAAAACCTACAAATACACAGTTACATTCGAAGGGGATTTACAATATGATTCTTCCAATGCAAAATCTACTATTATAATTAAATAATTCTACTTTCTATTAAAGACATAATAACTTACTATATATTCTTATTTAAAGACCTAATATTTATAAATCTATTTTTCCTTTTTTCTTTTCTTTTTTATTTATTTTTTAATTTAATCTTATTTTTCAATCCATTTAATTTATGCTCTATTTTTTATATTGTTCTCTATTATAAATGCTAATTGTAGCCTTCATTTATATTGGCATGACTTTTATAACATTTTATATATTATTATTAATATATTTAATAATGTCTAAA
>Ga0065708_1006582_pt1 | contig 20978 bp, 21 predicted proteins | sample Hoacrofraction12_2_FD_59095 | JGI IMG/M metagenome (GOLD analysis project Ga0065708, IMG submission 59095) | Hoatzin crop microbial communities from Cojedes, Venezuela, sample from fiber fraction 12 v1 | ecosystem: Host-associated > Birds > Digestive system > Esophagus > Crop | place: Venezuela... | reverse complement strand
TCAGCCATACCAGCTAAGCCAGTAGCCACAACAACTAATGCCCCCAGTAAGCCAGCTCCGCCACCAAGTTTACCTATTAATGCACCAATCCCAACAAATATAGCTATAATGCTAGATAGTGTTAACATCATAACGGATAAAGCCTTAACGCTATTTAAATCAACGCTCATGCCATCCATGCTTTTTAATACACCAACGCAAGCTTGAGTCAAAGCTATCATTCCAGTTAAACCAACTAATAATATAGCAATAGAAGCAAAACTATTTTTGGCTTTTGTATACTTAGAAAGTAACATTATACCCGCAACGATACCAGATAAAGTACTCATTAATATACTTAAAGCTGTGGCATTAGCGATTACTGAGCTAGCGTTACTAGTGGCAGACATAGCTTTTATTATACCAGCTAATGGTACCATTAATGCTTCTAACACAAGCATTGTAGCTATAGTACTTTTATTTATTTTTACTTCTCCTATTTTTTTAATAGCAAAGCACATACCAGCTAATGCACCCATCAATATAGATATAGCTATTGCATTATTTATAACAGAACTATTTGTTGGAATCTTAGATATTAATGTTACTATAACGCCAACAGCTGCCATTATTGGTAATAATTTAGCTAAAGCCTTTATACTTGTATTCATCGTGTCGTTATTTATTTCTATGTTACCTAAAGCATAAATCACAGCTGCTAGAGAAGTAATTAGCATAGCCATAGATTTCATAATTGTCTCTAATTTATTACCTTCTATAAAAGATAAACCTATAACTCCAGCTATCAATAGAGCTAGCCCTATTAAAACCGTTCTCAACATTTTAACAGCAGATTGAGTCGGTTGAGCATCCTTCGCTACGTATATAAGAGCAGCCATCATAGCACCCAATGCTATCATGACTGTAGTTCCTCTTTTTAATTGATCTTCTTTTAAAAAACCTAGTATAGCTATGGCCAAAGATATAATTAATATTGCTGATGCTACTTGCATCATTAATAAACCAAGTTCTGCTAAGTTTTTAGCTGAATATTCTTTAGTTATTTTAACCATCGCATATATAAATACATAAAGTGCGCCCATAACAGCAGCACCTTTCAACATATCAGACAACTTTAGACCCTTCATTAAATACATAACACCTGTTATTATTAATAATGCACCAGATAACGATAACATCATTAAACCAATAGAAGTCATCTCTGATTTAGCAAAACGGCCCAATCCTATAAAAGCTGCTATAATTAACGATAAGGTTTTTATTGTATCTAAAGCTTGTTTTAATTCAGCTTTATCCATTTTACCGATGGTTTTCATAGCACTAGCCATAACTCTCATGCTAATAGCTATCTTTAATACCATTTTTCCAGCCTTATCTGAATATTTACCAGACAATGCTGATATAGCAATCATAGCTATTATGAATGTACTTAACGCCCCAATGCAAACAATACCTTTTGCTATTTGCTCTACAGACAAATTACCAAACATCTTCATGGCAAAGGCGAGTACAAGTATAGCGGCGACAGTCTTTAATAATGAATTACTAGCATTCTTGATTGCTTTATTTATATTTTTAGCTTTATTTAATGCGAACGCTATCGCTGCTATTGCTGCAATTATACCAATTGTAACAGCTACGCCCTGCGCTAGTTGTCCTCTTTCTAAATTACCTAACGTTTCAATAGCTTTTGATATTAGTAATAATGAGGCTCCCATACCAACAAACAACAAAGCTAATCCTTTATAATCAACCTTACTCTTCGTAAATTTATTTATATTTAATCTATCTATAGCTATTAAAGCAGCAACGCAAGCCGTTAAAACTCCTAATATAGTTGATAATGCGCCTACGGCTGGCCACAATCTATCAGCATTTATTTTGGATATTATGAATAAAGAACCAGCTATAGCAACTATTATTAATGCTATAGATTTTAATATCATAGATAATCCGATATTCTTAAACGAACCAGATATATCGGTTATGGCGGTTCCTATATCACTTAAAAATGAAGTAGCATTTTCTATTGCGCCAGCAATTTTTGATATACTGTTACTAACTTGTACAACGCTGTATACTAAGGCAGTTGTCAGACCACCAACAAATATACTACCCCATGGTATATTCTTAACATATGATATAATATTATTAAATCCAGTCTTTAAAGCTTCAATAATATCTTTTTCACCATCTTTAAAACCACTTATTAAACCTGCTACTATAAATCCACCAATAGCATAAAATACTTTAGATGGTGAATGAATTCCTAATATTTCCTTAGCTTTATCAATAAAACTTATAAAGAAATTAGCAATCATCTCTATAGCTTTTCCACCATAAGTCTTTATACCATTTACCAAACCTTGGAATATATTTTTTGGTATATGATTTGAAAGTCCGGTATTATTAAGAAAATTTTTTATAACTTTTATCATATTGCCGAAAATATATTGCATTTTATTATTAGCTTCTAATAAACCTTTCGCCCAAGAGTGTATACCTTCTTTCTGTTTATTAAATAAATCTGTTACTTTTTTTACAACCGCTTGTATCTTTTCGTTTGTTTTTATATAATTAGTGAACCTTCTTATTGCATCTTGCACTGTGTATATTATTGCATTAAATGTATCAACTAATAAGCTATTGTTCTTAACCCATTGAACACCATTATATATAAGATCACCTAATTTAGCTAATAATTCTAATAAACCACCGTTAACTGTATTTATTGGTTCAAATAAAGCATTAAATATACTTATTAATATATTAAATGCTGTTTGTGCTGTTCCAACAATGATATCAACAATAAGACTTATTATAGAAAATAACCCTCTTAATATTCTCATTATTTTTGGTCCGGCAGTTTCTGTAAATTTCTTAATTTTTTCCGTTATATTATGGATACCAGTTACTAAATCGAATATAAGATTAGTATTATCAGAACTAAAAGCATCGGATATAGCTTGACCAATAGCCGATATTATATTTTTAAGAGCTTGTCCTATATTTGATAATGAATCAAACAATATCCACATTGTTGTCAGACCATTTTCCGAACCAGCTTTCTGTAATTCTTGGTCTTTATTTATAAGTTCTTGAACCGTATAACCTAATTTCTTAGCTAGAGTATTTATACTTCTAATTGAATCAATTTGCTCATCGGTATAACCTTGACTTCTTAATTGAGCGTCTGATAATGAATTTAATTGTTCAAGCATCTCGCCCTTCGTATCTATATTCTTTTCCTCTACTTTAGTAGTCTCTTCGACACTTTCGTTATATTTTAATTCATATCTAAAAGCACAGCCTAAACGTTCATTAACCATATTCTGCGCTTTTTCATAATAATATCCAGCTTCTGTTAATTTTTCTCGTCTTTTTAAACCATTATCCCAAGTTCCATATATAATTTCATCAACTAATTTATTATAATCTTTTAAATTATCTTTTACTGTATCAACAGCATTATTTATAGTAGATATTGGTTTTACTATATTATCAATACCATCAAAAATACTTCTTATCTTTGATGATACCTTATCTGTCCCCTCTAAAAAAGACTTTATACCTTGTAACACAGTCGTCAAAAATTTATTTATTTGTCCTATTGGTGAATTCTCAACAATCTTCCCGTCAACTTTCGGACCTAATAAATTATTTATAGCGTTAATATTTTTTCTTACACCATTAAATACATCTCTTAAATTATCAAGTAATGGGTCCCATATTTTTTCACCAACTCTTGCTGCTGCAGCTTTCATATTATTTAAAGCGCCATCAAATGTTTCATTACCTTTCTTAGCGTGAGCTCCAAAAGCATCATCCATGGCTGTAGCAAAATCTTTAAAACTAATTTTTCCCTTAGAAACCATATCTCTAATTTCGGATTCAGTATGACCCATAGCCTCACCTAATGTTGCGGCAGCATTCATACCTCTTGATGCCAAAGAGTTTAAATCATCGGCCATAACACGACCTTGACCTGCAACTCTTGTAAATACAGCCGAAATATCATCATAAGAACTGTTAGTCATAGCAGCTACACCCGAAATAGCCCTTAAAGAGCTATCCATTTGCTCACCTATCTCGACCTGTGATGCAAGTAATTGCGACGCTGCTTTTGCTGCTGAGTCATATCCATATGCGGTGTCTTTAACAGCATAATTTATGCTTTCATCAATTCTAGCCCATTTCTTTTTATATTCCTCTGTACCAAGTAAACCTTCAATTTGAAATTTAGCATTTTTTATATTTTGTGCCCTATTCTTACCACCAGTTATAACAGAATTTGTTAAAGTTGAAACAATATTCTTACCTGCTGTGATTGCGGAATTAGTTATTCTGGTTAGAGCTGTTGTACCAATTATACCCATCGTTGAAAATCTACTATTTACAGTATCGATTGCTTTACTTAAATCAGCAAGATTAACGTTTTTAGCAGAGGTTTTAATATTTTCTAGACCTTTTGTTGCGCCGGTCAAATTGAGTTTAGCTTTAAATTTATCTAATGTAGACATAGTTTGGCTAACGCCTTGTTCGAATTGTTTATTATCGAATTTCATTTGAACAATTCTCTCATCTACAGATTTACTCATTATTTTATGACCTCCTTCCACGCATCTTCTGCTATTTGGTCAAAAATTGGTCGAATAGCAGGATTTATATAATCTCTGCCTTCGACCCATCCACCGTTTCTAGTAGCATGACCATATTGCAGTAATACTGCTACTGAAACTTGATTATTTTCATAAATATAATTTGAGTTATACCATACAATAGATATAACCCCATTACTAGGGTGCTCTATTTCATAATACCAAGATTGAGAAGTTAAACCAGTATCTTTCGGTGTTGCTGAACTTAATGCGTCGACTCCCATTTTACCGTATTTGTTTAATAAATTATCTAGATATTTACCTCCAGATATTCTATTTAAAAATTTGGTAGTATTCGAGAAATCACCTTTATGAGTAATGGAAATTATATGACCCATGTCTTATTACCCCCTAGTATTAAATTTTTTCCTTCTTGCTGCATTTAGAGCTGCATTTCTACTCATTATTTCGTTTCTGCTCATCTTTTTACCAGGGTCATTCTTAATATTACATATCCTTATTAAAGTTAATAATCTATTAAGATGCCATCTTTGACATTCCATTGGTATATTTAGTGATATCATCCAATAATATATTAATTCAGATGTTATAATTTCCTTATGTCCAACGTTTTTTCTTGTATCATAAAAAGTAGTAGCAGTCATCGGTGCATCTATATATTCATTAATATCTTTAATATTTTCTTTCGATAAACATTTATATACATTATTATCTATATTTTGTGTTATAGTCATACATTTAACATAATCAATAGTTTCGTCTATTGTCTTTTGATCTTTTGACAAGAATGGCTTATTCCATTTAGATTCCCATTTAGAAATTGAAACTAAAGAATGTTCTAAACATAATTTAGTTTCTTTTGTGTTTATGAATAAGTTATTAACATCGTCATATAATTCTAATGATGGCACCGTTATATTAAGCATTTACACACCTCTATTTTTCTTTACTTTCTATAAATTTTTTTAATTCAGCATTATTATTAACCTCTGATGTGTCTATGTCAGATGGTATAATTCCTTTTACAAATTCTGTAGCTTTCTCAGCATCAGTTGCTAATTCCATATATAATTCAGAAAATGCGGCTGATTGAGAAAAATCATTTGATAATGGATTTCCTTCTTTGTCTATTTTTATAAATCTTTTACCATCTTCACTTTTTACACCATATGAACTTAATAATAATTTTTTAAATAATTTTGTTATACTAGGAACATCTTGAGTATTTATTATTCTCTCTATAGTTTCTGTTAAACCTCCAGTTGTTCCTAATTCCATTTCCATTAATTCAGCCTTTGTTAAATTAAATAAGAATTTTTCTTCTCTTTCGTCTCCATTATAATCCGTATATTTTATAGTCTTTGTTAACATACTAATATTCTCCTCTCTAAAATAAAAAATAAAGGAGGCATAATGCCTCCTATTTGATAAATATAATTAAATTATCCTTGTGCATCAGTATCAGTAGTAGTTGTTGTATCTGTTGATTCTGAAGTTGAATTTGAACTTACTAATTCTACAATTTTATCTGGTAGTGGAATAGCTGCTTCAGCGTCATCTGTACCATATAAATAATTTTCTAGATTCTTTAAAGCATCTGCTGATATTTTTGTAGAATCGATAACAACAGAAGCTGTTGGTTTGAATCCTTCAACTTCTACTGGTGTTGTAGAAACTTCCCAAGAGAATGTGATAGCTTCAGGACTATCATTAACAGTAGCGTAAGCTTTCTCTGATGGAGCTGCTAAAGCACCATATATAATATGAATTTTATAACCCTTTTCTGGGTCATCATCAGTACCAATTTTTGTTTGATAAGACAAACCAAATGGTATACGTTTTTGCTGACCAATTTGTACACCGTCTGCTAAATTTGTTTCGCCATTGCAAGCAGCAAATTCATCAGGATACGTGTAAGCTTCAATAGTAGCTTTAAATTCCTCAACTGATTGTAAATTTAAATATTTAATATTGTCAGCATATAGAGCTGTTGTTTCAGCACCCTCTGGTGATTCTGATACTTGTGTTAAACCATTCCATACAACACCTGTTTGATAAGCTCCATTTGACATCGGATATAGCACACCTTTGCTAACACCTGTCTCATAATATCTTTCTCCTTGTTTATCCCATACAAGTTTTCCCATAATTAATTCCTCCTTAATAATATAATGTTATTACATCATGATTTAAATTATTTGTAGCATAATGTCTGTCATAAGAAGATAATGGCAAATCCAATATCTTACTAATAACTGTATTATCCGGTTTTTTGTCAATGATAGTAATTTTGTATTGCTTTCTGTTATAATATTTTATATCGTCGGAAAAAGCATTATACATATCATTTACTGTGTACACGATAGCCGGATATTCCATCTTTAGATTTTCTGGAGGTTGATAATACACCCTATCAGAACCAAATAATTCAACTAATTTATTATGTAGTTCCAGACGTGTTTTCATTATACATACCTCCTAATGTTAATATAATTCTAGGATACTCAATCTCAGCACTATTTACTTTCCATTTAGTACCCCATAATTCAACATATTTTATATGCTGAAAATTAGCACTGGCATATGGATCAGCCACAATACTTACTATATTATTAATAGTTATATTATCATTGACCTGATTACTAGTTTGATAACGGGACGTTAATTTTGTTACGTCACCACTATACGTTCTTTCATTTACGGTTTCTTCCCATATGCCAGGCTCAGTCTCTGTGGTTATTGAGTAACCAATCTTACCATAAAATTTTGACACTATTTTTCTCCTCTATTTTGATAATTATCCCTGCGCATCAGTATCAGTAGCTGCTGACGAATTGCTTGTTGAAACATTTAATGCGATTGCTGAATAAGGAACTGTTAATGCTCCTGAACATCTTGTTTCCATCAAATATTTCATTTGGTTATAATCAATATCAAAATCATCAAACATGTTTACTGATCCACCTTTATCAGCGCCCATAGTATAATCAGCAAGATTTGTCAATATACCATAAGTTGTTGAAGCAACATCTGTCATTTCTGGAATAGTGATTATATCTCTAACGCCCATAGCCATTGCTACTTCATTAATACTCTTATAGATTCTATGTCCATTTAAATCTTCAATTAACAATAAATCAGTTAATACATCTTCTGTTGTATAGAATGATAAACTACCAGAACCTTTATATTGTTTTCTAGCTCTTATAGCAGCTCTTATAATTCCTTTTGCTAGAGAATCACTAGATTTTGTAGAATCATAATCTGTTCCGTCTTTTACTTCATATTTTATGGTAAACATATCATCATCTGTAAGAATAGGTCTGATGTTTCCCTCATTTATTTTATCAGCGTCAGATGCATTTCTACCATCTCCAATAAGAACAGCTCTTGCTAATTCTTTATCCAATTCTTTTCTCATTTCTCTCTTTTGCCAAGCAACAACGTCAAAGTCCGTAATATCTACAACATCGTCTCTGTCTATTTCGTTTTTAATATATACAGTTACAGGAGTTGTTACTCTGTTTAATACTGCCATTTGAATATCTGTCTTCTTTTCACCTTTAATGTATCCTTTTGCTCTTGCTTGTGGTTCTGTCATCCTTCCAAAACTAGCTTTTACTCTAGAAAATGGAGTATGCTTAACTCCATTAATAACTTTAGCAACCCAACTTTGGTCCTCTTCAATCATTCTTGGTTCTTTATATAATTCTGTTGCTTCTGGAAATAATTTATCAATATCTGTAATATTATTAATAGCAGCATGTTCTATAAAACTTTCTTTCATTGAACCAATTTTCTTAGCATCTTTTATAGCATCTGCTACTATTTCTGAATGTGTTATAACTTCTTCATTATTATCATTTTCAAATACGTTGTGTTTCATTTCATTCTCTCCTTCTTTTTTAGATTCGTTGTCACTTATAACTTGACCAACTATAGAATATACAGCATCTTTTTGTTTTTCAGTTAAAGTCTCAAATACATCAGCTACTGTTTCTTCTGTATTTTCAGCAACTGATTCTTTTTTCTTCTCTTCCATGTCTTTACCTCCTACTTTATCATCTGAATGTTTTAAATTATCAGATTTATTATCTTCAATTTTAATATCGTCTTTATTTTGCTCAACAGATGAAGTTGCATTATTTTCTTCCATATTATTTTTATTTTCTTCATCAATAAATTCAATATTTTCATCTGTATATATTGTGCCTTCACCCTCATCTTCTTCAGAATCGGCACTGTGTTGCATAACAGCATCTATATAAGCACCTGGATTAGCACCAGCCAAAACTAAACTAACTTCTCTTATGCAACCATGAACGACATCGTTCATTTTAGATACTAACTTATTAGCATAAATAGATAAACTACTTACATCACCGTTCTTGACTAATTCTTTAGCAGTTTTACCAGAATCAGTATCGTTAAATTTACAATAAGCATAAACACCATCTGAACGATTTTCTAATAAAGCATGTCCTAATACTTCGTTTGGATCATTATGTTGATGATTCCAAACTAATGGTACGGTCATTCCGTCATTATCTTTGAAAGCATCTTTTCTAATTGTTCTACCATCTGAGCATTTTATGTCATTTCTAGTAGCCCAACCACCAAAATCATATTCCATGATATCCTCCTTTCGTTATTTTTAAATTATTATTTTTCTTGATATTCATCAACGTCATTAGCATTAGCATTAGCATTAGCATTAGCATTATCTTTAAATTCATCTGGATATTCTTCATTAATATTATCTGGATGATTAAGATTACTATTTAATAACTGGTCTGCTTTCGGGTCTGTTGATGGTTTTAAACCTATTATTTGTCTAATTTCATTAGATGTCATTATTTCATTTCTAGTAAATGTATCTGCAATTTTAGCGAGATTACCAACAGGAACTAAAGTAAATGGGTCTCTAAAAGCCATTATTGTTTGACCNTGAGANCTTGCTGTTTTTGATAAGAATTTTCTTTTCATTTCATCTGTTATAGCTGACACTATAGGTTCTATAGTACGAGAATAATAATTTAACATAGCCTCTTCATTAGCTGTACCATTTAATATTTCTTGCGTAATACCTAACTGGCTATAAAGCATACTCGTTAAATATTCTATTTGTTTCATTAAATTGTTTTCTAATGGTCGATTTAATTGTGTTATCTTCTCTGTACCATCAGTATATGCAATACCATATTTTGAACCNGATAATTGTCTCTCTATTTCATTTCTTCTTAAATTAGCCTGTTCTTTTCTAGCNTCAGATTTAATAACATATGGTAATTGAATTATTAAATCTAATTTACCAGAACTTGTTTGTTCATCAACNGAATCAAGTAATACTAATTTTCGCATTAAACGCTGTAATGTTGANTTTGGTTCATTCATTACAGCATATAGAGGATTTTCTATAATGCATATAATATTTTTTGGTAATATTATTTCNTGTCTAATTCCATTATTATCATTATATATACTAACTTTTACTCTATCTGAATACCATTCAACAATTTTACCAACTCTCATTGTTAATATATCATAAGAGTTAGTTATATTAGGATTAGTCGTTGTATCTACTGGAACAATAGCAACACAACCTTCATCAAACATAGACATGACGATATCTTGTATAAAAGCTCTAGGTGTTTGATCTAAATTAGTCTCAATAGACAAACAATTATTGAGATGGGAATTGATATCTTCCTTATATCGATTATTTTCATCTATTCTACAATGTTTTATATCTATAGCAGCAACATCTAATGATATTCTATTAAATATAGATGTTACTATTGAACGTTCGTTACCTCTTGATAATCGTATTCTATCTGGTCTATAATATGAACCAGTACTAAAATTATTGTATGGATTCGAAATATCTCGATTAAAGAAAGCATTCCAAGCATGTCTTATTCTTGATTTAACAGTCATCTCCATTTTGAATCCTCCTTATATATTTTTAATCTCCTCTGATACGTCTCAATATATTTGATATAAAACTTAAACCTTTTGCATGTATTTTTCTTGGAATATCTTTTAATTTTTGTATATTATGTTTTCGATAGCTATTATAAAACGCCTCTTTTGCTTTATCAGTCGTGCTTTGTTTATAATATGGTTTCATACCACCAATGGTATATGTATTAGTAGTTTTATGCGTAGTATACTGACCATATTTATTTGTATACGAATAACCTTTTTCGCTTTTCATACTTTTTTCAATAGTATTTTTATATACCTTGTCTCTTAATTTTGATTCTGCATCGTCATATACATAATAAGTGTGTCCATTTTTTTGATATTTTCTTATATATTTATAATGTTTTAAATAAGCTGTTACATCAGTACCAAGATAAGTAGCTGAATGTAATAGGCCGTCTTCATCTATTTCAACATTAAATTTTCCTTTCATATATTGATCCTCCTTATTTATTCGTCGTTCCCTATTTCTGTATCTGTATTTGCCTCGGTATCAGTTTCTGTTTCAACATTAATTAATGTTACAGACTTTGCCACATATACATTATCTGTATCAAAAGAACTAACTATCTCTTTTAAAGATGTGGCTAAATCTTCGTTACTAACTATAATAGCTTTTTGTATATTAGAATCTGTATACACAATATTAGTAGCTATCATCGATACATATTTTAATGTCTCGGATGTCTCATCACTAGTAGTAACTACATACATTGAATTTTCATTTGCCATTTTTATTATCCTCCATATTTTATATTATTCAAAAGCTTCTCTATTATTCTTATACGCTACATATGCATCCATCATAGCAGCAACAGCATCAATTTTTTGGTCATATCGTTTCTTATATAATTTTCTGTTACCGTTTGTATCCTCTAAGGTAATACAATTACCCATTGTAAATGTCATTAATCCTTCGTCAAAAATTAGCATTCTATCTTCTGCTAATTTTTTTAATTCGCCTAACGGTACAGATTCAGTCTTTGCTCCTTGTATTACTTTTTCTATACCAAATGGTCCATTTTCTTGCTCCCATCTGGATACAAAATCTTTTGCATTATATGGGTCAAATCCAAAACACCTAACATCATATTGTCTCTCCATGATATGATTATCTAAGTCATCATAAACTTGCATCATATCTAATACTGTACCTTGCATTACTATTAAACTACCTTCATCTATAAACTCGTTATATTTAAGTCTCATAGCTGGAGATAATTTTTTCAATGTTCTCTCAGTTATATAATTTCTTGTCTTTATACCGAATGCGCCCCCCTGTAATGGAAACAAAAATGTAAAAGCGCAAAAGTCATCACCTTGCGATAAATCTGCCCCAAGAGAACATGGCATATTCCAAAAATCTCTTCTTTTATGTTTAAGTGTTTCTTCATATGTAAAGAAATATGTATAGCCTTCCATCGGTATACCAAATCTTTTTGCTAAAATATCATTTCTTGTAGCAGGAGCTTTTTCGGCTCTTTCTACATCTAATTGATATGTTTCATAACTTACAATTTTTCCAATATTTGGATTAGCCTTTACCCACATATTAGGGTCGGCTACTTCATCTATGCTATCTAATTTATACCACCATATAGATACATGCGGATTGTTATATTCTCCTTTTAGTATGTCAGAAAGCTCCATTTTGATAGTATCTCCTGGGCCATTTCTTACTGTACCTTCAGAGCTAACAGCAAGTATTAAATAATCATCATTTTTGGAAGCACCCTGTTCTAATGCGCCAATAACATCTTCCTTAACATCTCCTGACAACCATTCGTCAACGGTATTTATTCTACTATTTAAACCTTGAAGCTTATCTATTGTCATTGGTTTTATTTCTAACAACGAACCATTAATGAAATTCTCAATACCCTTCTTAGTAGACGCTAATTTGACTCTGTCTGCCTTTGAACCAGTTGTGTTATTTATTGAACCTTCTGTTAAGAATTTGAATAAAGGGCCCCTGGAACGAGTTATAGAAGTTCTTATAGGAGCTAATACCTCCTCCGCTTGTTTCATAGTTGGCGCAGTATGAACCTGATGTGTTGTTGAAGAATCAATGTTTAAAAAGTAACTTTGAATGTATGATTCATATTGTGACTTTGCTGAACCCCTGGCTATTATTAAATATTGTTTATTAACTAGTCTTTTCTTTATTCTTTTATTAATGTAGTGTCCATTATGTCCATCTTTTCCAGGAACATATACGCTTCTATCAACAAAGTAATACCAACCAAAGATTTCTTCAGCCCATAATTTAAAAGTGTCCAATAATATTAAATCATCGCCGTTCGTTAAAGTTAGCTCATTTTCGCAATATCTTATAAAACCTTCAACTGCCTGATCATCATACCATATACCGGGATTAGCAACTAAAGAATCGATTCTGTTCATCTCCATCGATATATTTTCACAAACCGGTATTTCTCCTTTTATTACAGCATCTCTAAACATACCATAATATTTAGGAGTTGCTGTATTAGATAACATATTATATTACTCCTTACTTTTTCTTATTCTTTTTCTTATTCTTTTTTAATTCTTTTAATATTTTTTCTTTATCAACAGTTACTGTGCCTAAAGACGTTTTTGTTTCTGCTGGTGTACTCTCTATTTCTTGTATATAAGATTTGCCTATTTCTTTATTTATCTCTTTTGTAGCTCTATCCATATTCTTTTTTAATATCTTTTCAACTTGTTTTGCTTCTGATTTATATACTTTATTTACTTCTTTAGCGGCGCTTGATGCTCCAGAAAATTGCTTATCAATATAGTTCTTTCCTAATCTTTCTAAATAATTTCTAGCTACATTTTTTCCAGCAGGAGCGACGACATCTGATATGGCAGATTTAACTACTCTAACTGCTAATGGTGATCTTTTTACTTTAGCTGGAAAATATTTCTTATTTATATTAACTTGATTTAGGAATTCGTTTTCCATTCTTAATCTATTTGTAGCTTTTTGTAAATCATTGTCATTAGCATCTTTATAATATGTCTTCTTACGAGTGGGAGTATCACTTATATTAGAACTAGGGTTATTTTTTGGATTTAGTTTTTTATTTGTCAATTCATAATATTTGTCTTCTAATTTTTTAGCTCTCTTTTTACCAGCAGCAGTTAAAGAGCCATCCTTATTTTGATATCGTCTTACCCCCCATCTCATACCAATTACACCATGATGATAAAGTTCATCAGTATTTTGATATTGCCACATATTAGCCCTCACTTTCTGATGATTCATGTTGTAAATTTATACGCCATTCTAACTCATCTAACATATTATTATTAGCTTCTCTTACAGAGGAATTTGTTGGTGGATCAAATAATAATTTGACTTTTAAATACATATATGATTTTACAGTATTAAACAATTTATTATTATCTAGATAATCACTCCATACTTTACTTGAATCAGATATTGAAAAACCATCATCTGGACCAACTCCCAATTGATGTAGTATAACAAAAACGGAATTAATATGTATTATAATATCCATATCAAAATCTGTATTGTCTTCTGTTATACCAATTAACTTTTTTATAGATGTTAATATACTTTCATCCATTTTTAATACCCCCTACTTACAAGGTAATAAATTGTTTCATACAATATCCCTCTTTATTTTTACATTTGATTTTATAAAATTCATTATTTGCGTCTTCTAATATTACAACTTCATCATTCTTCTTTATTTGTTTTATTACTTTAGATTCTTTAGAAGGTTCTTTGCGTACATTTAATAAAACAGCATTAACTTTACCTATGATTTCCTTCTTTTCTTCCTTTACTTCTTCTTTTTCTTTAACTTCAACTTCTTCGTTTTTAACATCCTCTTCTGTCACATTTTCGGCATTATCTTGTTTGTTGTTCTTTGTTGAAATCTTTGAATAATTTTTATTAAATTTCATTTTAACTCCTTTCAATGTCTCCATGGACATGTATCATTTTTTGTTCTTGCTATTGGTTCCCTACTTATTATTTCATCACTTGAATAATGTATTGCGTCATGAGTTTCTTTACTAACGCATATCAAATTGTTTAAATCAAATAATTTGTATGATTTGTTTAAAATATCATCTTTGGTAATTGGATTAATATGATGAATAAGTATTTTGCCATATATATAATATTCAGGAAAAGCTAAATCACAACCATTATCTCTTATAATAACTTTATCTCTAATTCGTTTCCATTCAGCTGATCTATAAAATATCTGATTTAAATATCTATCATATCCAAATGTAGAAACACCTACTACACTGTCTAATTTTAAATAATTAAATCTTTCTTCGAAACTTTGTAATTTAATTAGTTCGTTATACGTCTTAATTTGGTTCATCTAATTCACTGTCCTTCGGATTATCTGAGCCGTTGTAAAGACGCATAGCAGCAATCGCTTCAGCATATAATTCTTCAGTGTGTTCTGCTGTCTTTAATGCTTTAGTTTTTGCTTCTATTAAATCTTTTTGTTTTTCCAAAATCTCTTTTTCTATTTTTTCTTTGGTTGTTCCAAGTTTGAGATAATGAGTTATTACTTGAGATGATGCTGTTCCATCTCTAAGTTGTTGTTCAGCTAATTCTGTTGCAAGATAAATTAATTGATTTTCTCTAGCCTCTGGTGTAAGAGCAGGAGGCATCTTTCTAATATTTGTTTTATCTGTATCCTTGTTTTTTTGCTTTGGCATCTTCTTTGCATCTCCTTTCAAACACTTTACCTGCACTTTTTAATAAATATCAATTGACTTTAATGATGTTAAGAGTGACTTATAGAGTACCTTATACTCACTTTACAATAAGTATAGAAAGGAGAATAAGTATGCCAAATAAATATTAGAAAGGTTTATCAGCAGGTGATTATAAATAAACAAAGAATAATAGGGTTTACTCTATAAATCACTCCTAACATCATTAAAACAATTCTCCAAAATATCCCTCCGGGGAAAATATAAAGACCGGCGCGATGTGAGAGGGGGTGCTTTTTTTTGGCACCCTCCCCGGGTCAAGAAGAAAATTCTTATTTGTATTTTTTATTATTATTTCTGTTTTTCTCATTTTTTCTACTTTTTTCATGTCTTTTCGCACCTTTTTCTTTAATATTTTATGTTTTTTTAACAATTTTAACGATTTTTTTATAAATCATTAAAGGATCTATCTCTATTAGTCTGTCAATTGCTTGTTCATTGTCTGAATCTATTTCATTACTAGACAAATCTGTTCTTAATGAAGACAATCTGGCTATGCTTTGCGACGTATTGTAACCGTTATCGACATCAAAGCGATACCAATCATCGAACTCGTCGATTGGGTCATAAGGATTGTCTATTGTAGTAATAGCAACAACACGTTCTTCATTACTGTCTAGTGGTTTGTTATCATCATTCATGTTCATTCTCCTTTCATAACCTACATGTACGACCTAACTGTCGATGCTGATACGTGCATCTTCTGTGCAATCTCGGCAATAGTATATCGTTTCGAACCTAGCATAGTCTTTATTCTTGTTATCTGTGCTTGTGATAGATTGGTTCTATTTTTTGGCATTGCTCTATCAAATAATTCATCACTATCTATATTCTTTAATATTTCCATTAACTTAGAACTACCTATAGCATTAGACTGTATAGCTTCCCATTGTTTATCTGTTATTGATGGCATTCTTTCTTTTCTTGGTATTGTACCTAATTCATTTCTAGCTTTAACCATTTCTCTTTGCTTTATTTTCTTTATTTGCTTATTATCAGTTAAATTCTGCTGTTCTATAGCCTTATTTATTCTAACATTAGCTCTTCTTTCTGCTTCTCTTTCTAATGGTTTATTCTTAAACACTCTTGTTAAACCAGACTCTAATTCACTAACCTCTTTAGAATATTTCTTAGCTGCCTCTTTATTTATAGGAGGGTTTTTAATATTTAGTGAAGCCTTACGGGCTTGATTAGCCAGAGCCTTCATGCTATTAGCATAGTCTGCATATAGCATTTCTTTTTGATCTGTTTTATCTAAAACTAATGTTCTAGCATCTCTTGTGAAATCCATAGCTGTTGTTTTAGTAGTTCTTTGCTCAGTTTTATATCTTATATCGCCTTTTTTATTTGTGTAATATATTTCTCCAGTATGGGGGTCTTTTCTTAAGACGGGCTCATATTTTTCTCTGTCTTCTGGATTTTTATAATTATACTTAACAGTATTTCTTCCTATTTTCTTTGCTGTTTTTGAATCTACCTCTAACGTTTTTGTGCCTTTATCAGAATCATATGTACCTTTTGCATAATACAAATCTTTATCAGGTGCTGTAAAATACATTAAAGAACCTTCTGGTAAGTCAGGATTATAATATGATTTTCCTTTTTGATTTATTCTTGGTTGTCCTATTCTTTTTGGTACTCTTACTTCACTCTTTGCTTTTGAAATAATAGTAGAAGCTCCACCATACGCTTTTTCGCCATTCTTTTTATAAATTGGATTACCTTCGTTATCAAATTTAGGTTGGTAAGTGGCTTTTAATTGATTAATATTATTCTCCCTTTCACTACCTTTATAATCAAGACAATGCTTATTAGCATCAATAACAACCATAGAATGTTTTACCGCTCTAGTTAATTCTTCTTCGTTAGCTCCTTGTAATGTCATGTCTGATATTAAATTTGATATAATACCCATTTCTCTATTAACATTTTTCTTTTCCAAGATAGGATATTCAATGCCGTTTCTATAATAATGATCTTTACCATCAGCGTCTTTTTTATGACCAGCACTACCTTTATCAGGACCATAATCTAATTTATCATCAAAATTCTTCAATCCTTTTAAATAATCTTTATGTGCTATCTTTACTCTACCTCCAGGCTCATTAGTTGGAATGCACACAACTGTATCTCCATCAAAGTCAGCACCAGATAATTGCTCAGCAACAGTATGTGATATACCAACACAATCTCTTACATCTTTTCCAAATAATTTTTTAGCTACTTGATTATTATTATCAACAGTAAGAACTGGTATTTCAAATATACCAGCATGTGGATATCTGACTAAAGCCAGCTTTGTACCATTCTGATAGTTAGGTGCATATATTTTTTTATCACCCATCGCATCGACTGGTAAAATAACTTGATACTTTTGTCCTGGTAAAGCAACAGCTTTTAAATCTTTAGCTTCGCTGTCACATTTTCTAGCAAATTCTTCTAAGAAATGTTTCTTTAAGGTAGGATTAGTAAGAGACATAATATCTTCATACTGACTTTTCTTTATTTCTTTAGATATATTCAGTTGATCCTTTATTAATTGTTTAGGTTGTTTAGATAAAAATTGAGAAGGTAACTTGTCTTTCCAATCATTCCAATCACCTTCTCCTCTTGTTTTATTTATTAAACCTAATTTTTTATTAGCATTCGATTCTAAATCTGAATTTATCATCTTACCAGTCTTTGAATCATACCAATATTGTCCTCCACTTTCCTTTATATTAGCGCCGAAAGGATTCTCTGGGTCATCACCAATCTTTTTTAGTACTTCCATTTTTGATTTATCTTTTGTTTTATTAGTATTAAACATTATATCAGTACCTTTTGGCCAATTTTTAACATCTTCGTCATTAGCATAAAAAGCCATACCTTTTAAATAATGAGTTCCATCTACTAATATTCTAACTTGTGCATAATGATCGTTACCTAAATTTAAATCTGCAACACCTCTTCTTATTTCCATAACACCATCTTTATTAATTCCACCGTCTTCTGCGTATCTTATAGTTAATCTTTTAGAATCCAGACTCTCCGGATAATGAAATTTAAGTTCTAAACTATCACCAAGATCTCTAGAAATATATTCTGTCACAGAAGCAATCTGTGATAAATCCCTCTTTAAATCATATCTTGTTACTCCTGGTTTTACTAATACTAAATTGTTAGTGTTTTGAGAAGGATTTGTAGGTTGGGGAACATCAATACTCATTCTCTTATATCCTTTGTGCTCCAATAATTGAGCAGCTTTATCTAATCTACTTCTAGATATATTTAATTCTTTCTCAACGCCTTTACCTATATCTATAGCCTTAATGTTTTCGCCTTTAGATTTAATAATATTCTCTAAATTGTTAGCTAAAGATGTAACTTTATCTGTTTTTCCATCTTCTACTTTCTTTATCCATCCTCTTATAGTAGCTTCTGATTCACCCATCATTCTTCCAATAGCGGAAGCACCATGTTTTTTAGATAAATTATAAGCTCTTTCCATTTTAGCAGCTTTAATTTCATTTTTACATAAAGAAATTTCATCTTTAAATTGTCTAGTAGTCTTCATACCAAATTCTTTATAAATATTTTCACTAGTTGGTTTCCATCCTTGACTTTCCAGCTGTGCTACCCTAGATAAAAATGTCATACTATGCTGGTATGGATTTTCTCCACTTCCTTCACGATATCTTCCTGAACCATCAGGATCAAATGGAAAATTTTGAGGTGTTCCGGTATGCTTTAATATCTCTAAATCTTTTGCTATTCCAATATAAGAAGCAATTTCTTCAGCAATATGATTCATTTTTTACTTTCCTCCCTCATCAATTTTCATTAATAGATTATCCAATTTAACAATTTTATTAATTATTTCAATTATTTCTTCCGATTGTGGATTATGAACCATAATTTCATCATTTTGATATATCCTTAATTCAAAATTAATAGTTTTAGGGTCCACTTTATATTCTAAACAAAAAAGAGCAGCGTAAATTTCTAACTGCTCAATATGTACTGGTTTACTTCCTGTTTTCAAATCATGTATTCTGAGTAAATTTTTATTAAATGATATAGCATCAGCTGTTCCAAAAAATCTTTCAGAATAAAATAAAACTACTTCAGTACTCATTCTATATCCTATTGCATCATTTACATACGAGGCTAATGTTCTTTTGGATCTTGGTTGCATGATACCTAAGTCTATTGTTTCTTTCGCCCATGCATGTAATCTTGTACCATATTCAGCGGCTTTCATATTACGATATACTTCCTCTGCTTTTTTATCATCATATCTTAACCAGCTATTCTTGCTAGCACCAAAAGGGGCATGTAGGCCCGCTAAATTATAATGGTCATTAAATTGCATCTATTTCATTTCCTCCTTATCTTAAAATATTGTTTCAAATCATCGATTACTTCTTCTTTGTTTTCAGGATATATAAATCTAGAGAAAGACATTTCATTCATCTTCTCTACATAATAATCCTGATTAGGTCTCTTCTTGGCTGTCTTACTTCTTTTGTTTTCTAATGTTGCCCATTTGTTTTTGTAAAGAATAAGCAAGTCTGGTATACCCTGAATATCACCAGAGTCTAATTTTGTAACAATACTTCCAGGAAATGTTTCTTTAAGTTCTTTTTTTAAATCTGATTGAAACTTATTCTCCTTCATATATGTATCGTCTCCCTTATTCTTTGTTTAAAAATAAATAAAAACCTTTCTAACAAAAATGAAAGAATAATTCGCATAAGCGAAATTATCTCTACATTTTACTTTTCTCTCATAATAGGGAAAGATTTTTTCACGAATTACGTTTTTACAAATATAAATCATTAACACTAATTCCAAGTACATCTGCTAACTTTTTTGTTGTTATATAATTAGGTATTCGTACGCCATTTAAATATCGACTAACTGATACTTCAGAAATATGTGCTTGCTCTGCTAATTCTTTCTGTGTTATTCCTGATAATAAAATTGCATTTCTTAATCTATACTTAAATTCTTTTTTGTTATCTTCATCGGTTAATTTATCTTTATATCTAACACCTCTTATTGAATTATCTATAGAATTGTAAATATACTTTGAACCACTATTTTCTTCTATCAATAATTCTTGTTCACTAAATTTTATAATTTTTTTAATATTTTCTTTGTTTATGTTCGGACGATTTGTAAAAAATATGTTTTCTAAATTCATATATTTATTCTCCTCATTTTTTGATAATTTTTATACCATCTGCCCACTTTTGAGAAAAATGCCAAAACTCTTTTATTTTTTAGTAAATTAACCAATTGGTTAATTTTCTCTATTTTTTAATTAATGGGGGTATAAAAGTGGGTTTCTGGGCATAAAACCCGCAAAGTACTGATATATCAACAAAAATCTCTGCCCACTTTTGGTTTTAAAAGTGGGCATAAAGTGGGCATAAAGTGGGCAAAAATAGTTTTTTATCACTTTTAATTTCAAAAGCCCAAAATAAAAGTGGGCAAAAGCCCACTTTCGTTTTTAAAAGTGGGCATAAAAATTTCACAAAAATTTATATAAAATTTATCCGTTTTTACATAAAATTAGATATCTAAATAACATTGTGTTAGCAAAAACTACAATTAAACTAAATATAGTTGTAA
>Ga0065708_1006584_pt1 | contig 21070 bp, 16 predicted proteins | sample Hoacrofraction12_2_FD_59095 | JGI IMG/M metagenome (GOLD analysis project Ga0065708, IMG submission 59095) | Hoatzin crop microbial communities from Cojedes, Venezuela, sample from fiber fraction 12 v1 | ecosystem: Host-associated > Birds > Digestive system > Esophagus > Crop | place: Venezuela... | reverse complement strand
GGCACGGTTCTGAATCCAACCACCCTTGTTCCAAAGAGCATTTGCGAAAGTGGGTGCAAGAAGCAGAGCCAGACCGCAATACCAAGAATGGGTAGGAAGATTCAAGTAAGTGTACTCGAAGTTCCATACATCGTATGCAACGATGAACCAAACAGTCATATCAGGCCATAACATATCCTTCTTATCCTTCTGGGAGTAAATTCCCCACCAGCCGGTCATACAGAAGATGTTGATGATACCTGCAATACCGTTCAGTACGTTCCACCAGCCACCATAGAGCCATACGTGCTCGGTGGAAAGCCACCAATGCTCGCCGGTAGAATAATAATGCCAAGCAGACTCGAAATCGGAAACAACAGCAATTAAGATGTTGATTGCTACGATTACGAAAGGCCAAGGCTTGAACCATTCCTTTGCGCCTAAGCCCCACTTATACTTCAGCATCAGGAAGCCGACGCATCCGATGTCTGCAGCGTAAAGCTTAGCGTAATGGAACCAACCGTTCATGTAAACAACAGTTGCGTTGTTAACAGCCCACTCATTGCCAGCAGCAGCCATTGCGTTGATAACAATGAAATAAACTGTCAGAGCCAGAGGAACAATAACGAAAAGTAAAATTCCGCCGGCCTTTGTGCGACGTCCGATCTCGTTCAGAATAATCAGGCCGGCAAATACTAAAATCCAGCCGAGAATCTGATAGAGGGAACGATCACCATAGATCTGAAATAACATATTTCACTCCTCCTCGTAAAAATAATATGTTTCTCACAGGGTATTATATCCCCTGATTTTCACGATTTCAATAAGTTTGACAAATCTTAGACACAATCCCTTTTTTGTCGTTTTTTAAAGAGGAAGTTATGCTCTGATTTTCATCTTTTTCAAAATAAAAAAACCGGGATCCGGAGCAATACTCCAAATCCCGGCGCAAAAAATCTTACAGGGAATCCGTAAAACGCTTGAAAGCCAAAAGGCCTTCTTCGTTACATTTATAAACTCCTGCATCCTCCAGTACCTGACAGAATACCTTACCAACTTCCTGCTGAAGGATTTCCTCCACATTGTCGGAAGTAACATTGCCATATTTAGGAAGGAACTCTTCCACCCAGTCTGCATGCTTCTCCAAAGTCTCATTGGAACGGATGTCCTTGCCGTTTACAATGTAATCCGCAAGTTCTGTAAGTTCTCCCTTTAACCGGGAAGGAAGCACCGCCAGCCCCATTACCTCAATAAGACCGATATTCTCCTTCTTAATGTGGTGAAGTTTCTCATGGGGATGATACACACCGAGAGGCTGCTCCTCGGTAGTAATATTATTTCGAAGAGCCAGATCCAACTCATACTCTCCGTCATGCATTCTGGCAATGGGCGTAATAGTATTATGAGGCTCGCCGTCGGTCTCGGCATAAACGAAAGCGTCTTCATCGGTATAGGCTCTCCATTTTTTAAGGATATGATCTGCCAGTTCAATAACACGGGCTCTGTCCTTTCCTCTGAGACGGATTACGGAAAGAGGCCATTTTACAATTCCGGAATATACATCAGAAAATCCCGGTACCGTAAATTCAGAAATCACCTGCGCGCGCTCCATGGCAAAGGTATAATGTCCGCCCTGGAAATGATCATGGCTTAAAATAGAACCGCCCACAATGGGAAGATCCGCATTGGAACCCAGGAAATAATGAGGAAACTGATCCACAAAATCAAACAGTTTCTCGAAGGTGGCACGCTCAATCTTCATGGGGGTGTGCTCCCCGTTAAATACAATACAGTGCTCGTTGTAATATACATAGGGAGAATACTGGAAGCCCCACTTGGTGCCGTTTACGGTAATGGGAATAATCCGGTGATTCTCTCTTGCCGGATGATCTGCTCTTCCGGCATATCCCTCGTTTTCCATACAAAGCTGACATTTGGGATAGGCACTCTGCTTTGCATTTTTTGCAGCAGCAATAGCTTTGGGATCCTTTTCCGGCTTGGAGAGATTAATGGTAATATCCAAAGTACCGTAATCCGTATCCACGGTCCACTTCATATCCCGTGCTACCCGGGCGGAGCGGATATAGTTGGACTTTCTGGAAAGATCGTAAAAATATTCCGTTGCCTCCTTGGGAGAATTCTCATAATGAGCAAAAAACTCCTTCTGAACCTGGGCAGGACGAGGCATCAGGCAGTTCATTAACTTGGTATCAAACAGATCTCTGTATACAATGCTGTCCTCAATAATGCCACGGGAAACAGCCTCTTCCAGGAGATTGGAAAGAATCTCCTCTAAGTCCAAATGCTCCTCATCAATGTCCGTATCAATAAACTCCGGCTCATTGAAGCAGTCCAGCAGCAAATTAATAGCATAAATCTTCTCGCACTCCGGCATGAGATTTGTCTTAATTCCGTAGGTTACCAACTTCTTAATGTCTGCACTCAGCATGTTCTAAAATCCTCCTATTTTTGCTTATATATCTCAGCCGCCCGAAGTAATTCCCGGGCGTTTTCTCTGGCTGCTTCCGTAATGGTACCTCCCGCCAACATTCGGGAAAGTTCCTCCAGCCGGTCTCCCTCATCCACAGGATGAATATCCGATACGGTATTTCCACTATCCACCTGCTTTTCAATAAGAAAATGCCGGTCGGCCATGGCGGCAATCTGTGGCAAATGGGTAATACAAATCACCTGGTGATTACAGGATACATCGGAAAGCTTCTCTGCAACTGCCGCAGCGGTCTTACCACTGATTCCTGCGTCAATCTCGTCAAAAATCATGGTGTCAATATCGTCGCTTTCTGCCAGCACTGTCTTAATAGCCAACATAATACGACTCATTTCACCTCCGGATGCAATATCCTTTAAGGGACGCATGGGCTCTCCCGGATTGGTGGAGATATAAAACTCCGCCACATCCCGGCCATTGGAAGTATACTCCTGTCCCTCCGAAAATTCCATGGCAAACTGCACATCCAGAAAATTCAAATGCAAAAGCACGTCTTTTACCTTTTCGGAAAGAAGTTTGCTTTGCTCCTTCCGAATGTCGCTTACCACCCGGGTAGCCTCTTGTAAAACCTGCTCTTTTGCATCCAAATCTGCCATGGCCTTGGCCTTATTGGTCTCATACTCCCGAAGTTTATTGGCTTCTTCTTCCTTACGCTCCCGGGCCTCAAGCACTTCCTCAATGGTCCTGCCATGCTTATCCTTCAAGCGGTTCAACTGATTCAACCGACTTTCCACCTCATTAAAATGTTCCGGAGAAAAATCACTGTCGTTTAATTTGGCGGATAACTCATGAGAAGCATCGGATAAAATACTCTCCGCATCCGTAAGAAGTGACCGAAGATCATTAAGGGACTCATCGTATTCTGCTGCCTGACTTACTTCCCGAAGAGCCCGACTCACAGACTCATAAGCTCCTGTCTCGGAGGAGATTTCCCGGTTGGCCGTTCCCAGATAATCCATGATTTTCTGGCCATGGGAAAGACGGCGGTATTCTTCTTCCAATTCCTCGTCCTCACCGGTCTTTAAATTGGCCAGGTCGATTTCTTCAATCTCATGCTCCAGAAAATCCAGGGTACGAAGCCGCTCTCCCTCATCCATATCATAGGACTGAATTTCAAAAAGGGCCTCCCGGTATTTCTCATAAGCGTCCTTTAACTCCGCTTTGGGCTTTTCCAAAGAAGCCTTCGCATATTCATCCAGAAGTTCCAGATGCTTTCCTGCCTTGGAAAGGGACTGATGCTCGTTTTGTCCATAAATATCTAAAAGAAGTTCACCGATTTCTTTTAACTTAGGAGCAGGTACCGTCTCTCCGTTAATCCGGGCAGTACTTCGTCCCTCGGAAATCTTACGGGTCAAAACCGCCTCATGATCGTAACAGGTAATTCCCATGTCCGTAAGAAGGGCTTCCTCCTTTTCAGATAATTGAAAAATCGCCTCTGCCAAAGCATCTTCCGACTCCCGGCGAACCATGCCCTTGTCTACCTTTTCTCCCAGGGCAAGACTTAAGGCTCCCAATATAATGGACTTACCTGCACCTGTCTCTCCGGAGAGAATATTCAGCCCCGGAAAAAACCGAATCTCTTCCTCTTCAATGAGGGCAAGATTGCGTACATGTAATTGTATCAGCATTTATTTTAATACCTCCCTTAACCGCTTCATAACAGCGGTTGTGTCGTCCAGCGACCGGACTGCACACATAACGGTATCATCTCCCGCAATGGATCCCACAATCTCCGGAAAATCCATTTGATCCAGAGCTGCTGCCACAGCCATAGCCATGCCGGATACGGTACGAATCACCAGAATATTCTGAGCGTTATCCATGGATTCAAAGCCGTCCTTTAACACCCGGACATATTTCTTTTTCATTTCCTGGGTGCTTTCCTTTAAAGCCACATAGCGTTTGCGGCCGTGTCCGTAAGACACTTTGGTCAGCTTCATTTCCTGCAGGTCTCTGGATACCGTGGCCTGGGTCACATCAAAGCCCATGTTCAGAAGTTCCTGTAACAGTTCCTCCTGGGTTCCGATTTCCTTTTTTGCAATTAAATCCAGTATGCATTCCTGTCGTCTTTGCTTCATGTTACATCCTCGTTTGGGAAACTCACTTCGGGAAAAATAAAAAACAGATACTTTATTCCTGCGGCATCTTCCGACTGATTCTCTCGTAGAAATTCATTTCGGACAGGCGGATCATAGGAGTTTTCTCTTTTGCCTTTTGAATGACCACCTGCTGGCCGGGAATAATCGTCATTCGGTCTTTTCCGTCAAAACTTAAGACCGCGCTTTCCTTGCCGGCACTTCGTCGCGCCACAAGTTCTATCATTACCTCATCCCCGGGATCCAGCACAATACTTCGGCTGTTCATGGTATGGGGATTAATGGGGGTAAGTAAAATTGCCTCCGTCTTGGGATTCACAATGGGACCGTGGGCGGATAAATTATAAGCGGTAGACCCTGTGGGGGTTGCCACAATCATACCGTCACCGTTAAAGGTATACAAAAACTGACGGTTCACATATACTTTCAGCTGAATCACAGAAGAAACATTCTCGGAAGATACCACCACATCGTTTAAAGCGAACTTGGTATCTTTCCCGGGAAGTTTTCCGTCGGAAGAAAGCATGCCACCTGTAAGCATCATGCGTTCCTCCACCTGGAAATCATCAGATATGAGCCGATCTAATGCGGTAAACACCGTATCCTCATCCAAATCGCACAGATATCCCAAGTGTCCCCGGTTAATCCCCAACAGAGGAATCCCGGAGCCGAAGGTACGCTTTGCCACCCGGATCATTCCGCCGTCACCGCCGATGGATAAAATACACTGACAGCCTTGGGGAACCACAAGCTCCTCGTCGGAATCTGCTGCCGGCTCTGTAATAATCACGGCTTCGGCCCCTAAATCCGTAAGGGCTTTTACAATATCCCGGGCCAAAGAAATATTTTTTTCTTTTTCGTCCTTAATACATACCGCAAACTGCTTCATGCTTAATCCAGGGCCTTATGAGAAGCTTCCACAATCTCTCTTGCCATCTTCTCAATATCCGCCGTTTCCTTTCCTTGTACCTGGTCTTTCGATGCCTTCTTAATGTACAGAAGATACTCTATATTTCCTTCCGGTCCCTTAATGGGAGAATGATCCAATCCTAATACTTCATAGCCGCTGACCTGCGCCATGTTGCAAACATTTTCGATAACTTCCATGTGGACGTTTTTATCCCGTACCACGCCTTTTTTGCCCACCTTTTCACGGCCGGCCTCAAACTGGGGCTTAATGAGACACACCATGGTGGCATCCTCCGACAAAAGATCATACACGGGAGGAAGTACCTTCCCCAGGGAAATAAAACTGACATCACAGGAAGCAAACTGAATCTTCTCTCCAATATCTTCCGGTGTCACATAACGAATGTTGGTTTTTTCCATGCAGACCACCCGGGGATCCTGACGAAGTTTCCAGGCAAACTGCCCATAGCCCACATCCACGGAAAACACTTTTGATGCACCGTTTTGCAGCATACAATCCGTAAAACCGCCGGTGCTGGCACCAATGTCCATGCATACCTTTCCCTCCAGGGAAATAGGAAATACCTCCATGGCCCGGGCCAGTTTAAATCCGCCCCGGCTTACATAAGGCATCACCTCTCCCTTTACCTCAATGGGAAGAGTCTCATCGAAAGTATTGCCGGGTTTGTCCTCCCGATTTCCCTTTACGAAAACCTTACCTTCAATAATGAGCTCCTTGGCTTTTTCCCGGGAGGGGGCCAGATTGTTTTCAACCAGCAAAATATCTAAACGTTTCTTCATATTACTTTAAAAATTCTAAAATATCCTCCGTTACGGACTTTCCGTCCAACCGTGCATCCAGAAGCAGCCGGTCCACTGAACCATGGGGAATAAACGCATCCGGCAGAGACTTCCGAAGGAATCGTCCCTTATAACCGTTTTCATATAAGAACATCCCTACCTGCTGGCCAAAACCGCCGGTAGCAACATTTTCCTCCAGGGTCACAATAGCAGAGTAACTCTTCATGGCTTTCTTTAAATACTCTGTATCCAAAGGCTTTACAAAACGGGCATTGGTAACGGCCGCCTTAACACCTTTTTCTTCCAGACTATCCCGCACTTCTTCCGCCGTCTTTACCATACTTCCAATGGCAAAAAGCAGAATATCTCCCTTTTTATGAATGGACTCTGCTTTTCCCAGCTCAATGGAGGCCCGGCATTCCTTAAGACCAGTATAAGCCTCTCCCCTGGGATAACGAATGGCCATGGGGCTTTCCTGCTCCAATGCAAACTTAATCATATCGGAAAGTTCCCATTTATTCTTGGGAGCCATAATGGTGAGATTCGGAATGGTGGATAAATAGGATAAATCATAAATCCCCTGATGGGTGGCACCGTCACTCCCCACAATACCGGCCCGATCAATGGCAAATACCACCGGAAGATTCTGCTGACAGACATCTTCCATAATCTGATCATAGGCCCGCTGTAAGAAAGAAGAATAAATACATACCACCGGGTGCATTCCCCGAAGAGCCAGTCCTGCCGCAAAGGTTACGGCATGCTCTTCCGCAATGCCCACATCAAAGAACCTCTCCGGGAACATATTATGAAAACGCTTTAGCCCTGTGCCGTCCATCATGGCTGCGGTCACAGCACAAAGCTTAGGATCCCGTTCTCCCATTTTACGCATAACGGTGGAAAAAATATCCGTATAACTGGGCTCCTTATTCTTAAGAGGGATTCCCACTTCCTTATCGAAGGGCTCCGCTCCGTGGAACCGGGCAGGGTGCCGCATGGCAGGAAGGAATCCGTTGCCCTTATGCGTCATTACATGTACAAGTACAGGGCCTTGTACTGTGGCTGCCTCCCGGAAAATTTTTTCCATGGCAAAAATATCATGTCCATCCACAGGTCCTAAATACATAACTCCCATTTCTTCAAAAATCATACCGGGAATTACCAGCTGCTTAATGCCGCTTTTGGTTCGGCGAATGGAAGCCACCAGCCGGTCTCCGTAGATAGGAATTTTCTCCAGGGAATTCATAACTCCCTCTTTTAAGTCCAGGTATCCGCTGGAGGTTCTAACCTTGGACAGCGCCTTGGACATGCCACCCACATTTTCGGAAATGGACATATTATTGTCATTTAAAACAATGATGAAATTTTTCTTAAGGGCGGCGGCATTATTAATAGCCTCATAAGCCATGCCTCCGGTTAAGGAGCCGTCACCAATAACGGACACCACGGAAAACTCCTCGTTGGAAAGTTCCCGGCCCCAGGCCATGCCCAGTCCTGCGGAAATAGAGGTGGTGCTGTGTCCCGTATCAAAGGCATCACAAGGGCTTTCATCTCTCCGGGGAAAGCCGCATAATCCGTCATATTTTCTGAGAGTGTCAAACTCCTCTTTCCGCCCTGTCAGGATCTTATGGGTGTAGCACTGATGTCCCACATCCCAGATCAGGCGATCCTTTGCCGGATCAAATACCAGGTGAAGGGCAATAGTAAGCTCTACTACCCCAAGATTGGACGCCAGATGGCCTCCGTTTTCCGACAGGGTATCAATCAGAAACTCCCGAATCTCCTCAGCCAAAAGGGGCAGATCTTCTTTTTTGATGTTCCGGACATCGCCGGTCTTTTGAATTTGTTCTAAAAGCATACTGCCTTCCTCTACTGAAACTCCTTCAGTTCCCCGTCGGTATTCAGTTCCAGAATCTTGCCTTCCACTGTATCCAGAGCATCATTACACTTCTTCAAAAGCTCCATGCCTTCTTTGTACTTCTTAAAACTCTCCTCCAGATTTAACTGGGGATCCTCCATAGCGGAAAGAATCTCATCTAATTGTTTCATGCCCTCTTCCGGAGAAAAGGTGGTTTCTTCATTACTCATACTTTACATCAGCCTCCACATCCGAAACGGTAGCCTTTAACCGGCCCTTTTTCATATATACCGTAATCTCATCTCCCACAGATACATTTTCTGCATCTGTAAGATTCTGATCTTTATCATTTACCACGTAGGAAAATCCACTGGCCAGACGCCTGGCGGGAGAAACTCCCTCTAACCGGCCTGCCAGAATCCCCAGGTCATAACGCATGGCCTTCAGGCGGCGGTCCATTACCTCCTGCAGTCTTCGTTCCGTCTCCATAAGAGACGTACGCTTGTTATTCAAAGTGGACTGGGGTGACAAGGCCTTCAGGCGATATCCGTAAGCCTCCATGGATTTGCGGAGATTAAAAACCCGCTGCTTCATTACCCGGCCCAAGGCCTCTTCCATACCGGATAAGCTTTCAATATATCCCACATAATCAAATACATAAGAAGCTGCTGCCGTGGGAGTCGATACCCGGGCATCGGCCACAAAATCCGAAATAGAAGTATCCGTCTCATGCCCCACTGCGGAAATCACCGGAACCTCCGACGCAAAAATGGTCCGGGCCACAAGTTCTTCGTTAAAGGCCCAAAGGTCCTCTAAGGAACCTCCTCCACGGCCTGCAATAATCATATCCACGCCCAGACGGTTTAATGCCACAATGCCTGCAGAAATACTTTCTGCGGATCCTTCTCCCTGTACCTTCGCCGGGAAAAGCACCAGTTCCACGTATGGGTTTTTCTTACGGATATTGGTAATAATATCCCGGACTGCGGCTCCTGTGGGGGAGGTTACAATACCAATCCGCTTCTGAAAGGTGGGGATGGGCCTCTTGTACTCCGGAGCAAACATTCCCTCGTCGGAAAGTTCCTGCTTTAATTCCAGAAACTTCTGGTAAAGATTGCCAACACCGGCCTGCTCAATGAGGGAAGCATACAACTGATAAATGCCGCTAATCTCGTAGACTTCCACCCGGCCCGTAACTTCCACCATATCGCCGTCCTTCATAGCGTAGGTAAGTCCCCGCTCTCTGGAGCCCCGAAACATCACTGCCTTTATCTGGCTTTTAGAATCCTTCAAGCTGAAATAAATATGCCCGGAGGAATGATATTTTAAATTACTGACTTCTCCTTTAACCTTAATGCGGTTTAAAGAATCTTCGTCTGCCAGAATTTCATGAATCAAATGATTCAATTCGTAGACAGAATAAGCACCTGTTTTCATACTAAGCGTGCCAGCACCCCGTTTACAAAAGAGGGTGCATTATCCTCTCCGTATTTCTTAGCCAGTTCCACTGCCTCATTAATAGCAACCTTCTCGGATAACTTCTCAAAGGCAATCTCATAATAAGCCACCCGGATCAAGGTAAGATCCACCTTAGCCATACGGGAGGTCTTCCATCCCTCGGTCTTAGAATCAATGACGGAATCAATCTCCTCCATATGAAGAAGAATGTCTTCCACCCGGTTTTGAATCTCCGTGGTCTCCTCCGGAGTATAGATCTCTTCGGGAGCATCCAGAAGATACAGCTGCTCCTGCTCCTTCATCTCCTTGGGATCATGAAATTCTGCCATAAATAATAACTTAAAAACCTGTTCTCTTACCTGTCGTCTGGTCATAATTTCCTTTCTGTAAAAAAAAGGGCGCAAAAAGCACCCTCTCTTAAATCGGCTGCTGATTGTAAGGTACGAATTACTTTGTGCTCTGTGCGGAAACATCCACGGAAGCTACCCGGATGTCCACTTCCCGAACCGTAAGTCCGGTCATATTCTCAACGGTGCTCTTCACACGTTTCTGAACCTCTGCAGAAACTGTAGGAATCTCGAATCCATATGCCATATTCAGGGACATCTGAACTCTCACCTCATCCTCTCCGTCGGAAAGAACCTTCACTGCCTTGGACAATTTATTCATGCCGGTCTTGGCAATGATGGCATTGGTGAGATTACCGTACAGGGAAGAAACCCCATCCACCTCAGTGGCTGCAAGTCCTGCTACAATAGCAATGACCTCCTCGGTGACATTGACGCCTTCCTTAATCTCGAAGTTCTTCTTATCGCTGGCCATTTCAAATCCTCCTGTAGAAAATATCATCATTAAAAGAAATAACAAACTCATAAAATCCACTCCCGGACCTTAAGTCACATTATACCAAATGGGAAAACATTGGGAAAGAAAAAATCAGTAATCTTCCAAAAACATATGCTTTACTCCGTCCTTTTTATAGGCAACGATGGTTTTTAAGTTGACGTTTTCCACGCTTTTAAAAATATTTCCTTCCACAAAGGGATTATTTTTCTTCATTTCCGCAATGAGATGCTTCACCTCCATACGTTTGGAGGGAGAATGCCCTTCTGGATCAATAATGCTGCAAGTATCCGTAAAATGACAGGCGCACTGAATAAAATGAAGTCCGTTTTCATCCCGCCACCGCTTAATGTCGTTTTCCCGGATCAGATACATGGGACGAATCAATTCCATTCCCTCGAAGTTAGTACTGTGCAGTTTGGGCATCATGGTCTGCACCTGTCCGCCGTACAGCATGCCCATTAAAATGGTTTCGATTACATCATCATAGTGATGTCCCAGGGCAATTTTATTACAGCCCAATTCCTTTGCCTTACTGTATAAATATCCCCGGCGCATCCGGGCACAGATATAGCAGGGATTTTTTTCAATATTATCCACGGAATCAAAAATCGGTGATTCAAATACCGTAATAGGAATTCCCAAAAGGGAGGCATTTTTCTCAATAATCTTCCGGTTCATTTCATTGTAGCCGGGATCCATCACCAGAAAGGTCAACTCAAAGGGAAACTTATCGTGGCGCTTTAATTCCTGAAACAGTTTGGCCATCAGCATGGAATCCTTGCCCCCGGAGATGCAGACTGCCACATGATCCCCCGGAGATAAAAGTTCATAGGTATTAATGGCCTTAGCAAAGGGGGTAAACAGTTTCTTATGGAATTGCTTTCGAATGCTTCGTTCAATATCCTGCATCCGGGCAGACTCCATATCCCGGAGAGCCCACTGAGAATATCCGCCGGCAAGGGAATATGCTTCGATACCTTTTTCCGAAAGTTCCCGGGCCAGTTCCAAAGACTGCTCTCCCCGCTGACAGACAATAAGAATCGGACGATCGGAATCTGCCCCTTCCGGAATGTTCTCTTCCAGAAGTTCCTGTCGGCTCACATAGAAACTCCCGGGAATCATGCCATATTCCCGGGCTTCCTGATTTCGAATATCAACGATTCGAAGAGAATCCTTCTTTGAAAGATACTCTTCGTAATCCATTTCCAATGTATTCATACTACTTCCTACCAAAAATCAAAATGCTGCTCTTCCTGTAAAAACTCATCGATTTTCTGACGGATTTCGGAAGGCGCCATGTCCTTTAAAAGATAACCGTTAGGCTTTAGGGACATAACCTTCGTAACACTTTCCCGGTCGTTTTTCGCCGTAAGAAACATTACGGGAACATCCTTGGTGGATACCTCGGAACGAATCATGTCCAGGATTTGTTTTCCGTCTGCCACAGGCATTTCGTAATCCAAAAGGATAAGATCCGGACTGTGACTTGCCAGATAGGTAATGGCATTCATCCCGGAGCTTACCATGGTAACCTGATACCCATCCTCCAGCCAGCTTTTGGCACTGCGAAGAAACATGGGATCGTCATCCACAATCAAGATGGACTTTTTCTGTTCATCGAAGGCTCCCTCCAACTGCCAGAAAGAAATCTCTCCCAACACATCAGCGGAATTTAAGGGGCGCTCGAAAGCCCGTCGGATATAAGAATCCGGAATTCGCTGACTAATGGAAGCAAGTTCCTCTTTAGATCCAATGACCAGAAGTTTCCGATCCTGTTCCCTGCAGACATCCTTCAGATACGCCAAGAAATCCGTATTCTCATGGACAAAGGGCCCCGCAAAAAACAGGTAGTATCCCGGGGTCTTTTCCACCAGTTTAAATTCGATGATATCCGGCTCACAATCCACCACCTGATAGCCACCCTCCCGGAGCTGCTCCTTTAAAGTATTGGACAAAAATGTGGTGCCTTTTGAAATAAAAACAATATTATTCTCCATTATGACTCCTTTAACAATGCAAGAATCCCCTCTTGATCCAGCTTTGTTACCGCTATGGCAAGATTCCGGCAGCGCTCTGTTTCGCTCTCCGGCACCTTAACCCCGGAAAGCATACGGATCAGCCGGTCCGCCGTATCAAAATCAAAGGCGGTGACTGCTTCCTCCATAGCCTCATACAACTCCTTTAATTCTTCCATGGAAATCGGCTCCGCATCGGAAGGTGCCTCCCCGTACTCCCTGAGAATCTCTGAAAGTTCTCTGGCAATTTTATCATATAAAAGCAAGGCCTGTCTTGTTTTTACGGAAAGCTCCTCCAAGGGAAGCTTCTCTCCGTTTGATAAAGCATCTCCTGCTTTTTCCAGTTCGAAGGAATCCTCGGAAAGTTTGGTAGCACCGATAAGGCGGGCCTGGGTCTTTAGTGCATGGGTAAAGACGGTAAAATTCTTATAGTCCTTATTGGCAAAAGCTTTTTGAATCCGGCTCTCTCCCTCTTTTGCCATAAGGGAAAACTGCCCCAGAAGATCTAAGAAGGTCTTTTCGCTTCCTGCTGCCCGGATACCGTCCTCTACGGAAAGAGAAGACTTTTCTCGAACAGCACGAAGGAGGGGATTTTCCTCTGCGGTACCTGCGCCCTCTTCTGCCTCTTCTCTCCGCCGTAACATATCCTTGGGAAGCAGAGAAAACAGACAGTCCTCCAAATCATCTTTCATTACCGGTTTCGCCAGGTAGCCATTAAAGCCCTGTACCAGAAAACGGTCCCGGTCATCCGGAGAAGCATCGGCGGTAAGGATTACCACCGGCGTCTGCCTGTTGGGGCCTTCCATCTCCCGAATCCGTTTATAGGTCTCCGCACCGTCAATATCCGGCATTCTGTGATCCATAAAAATCAGTTGGTATTCTTTTTCTCGGCAAAGCTCCAGGGCACTTCGTCCTCCGTCTGCCGTATCCACCTGCACCCGGCTATCCTCCAGGAGGCATTCTAAAACCGTAAGGTTCATAGGGGTATCATCCACCAAAAGCACCTTGGCATCCGGCGCCTCGTACTCCCGGCCCTTGTCCGGCTCAAAAACCACTTCCTCTTCCGTATGATTAAAGGATCCTAAAATGGCATTGGTTAATACCTGCATATCCAAGGGCTTTGCCACATGACCGTTCATGCCTGCCTCAAAGGACTGCTTCACGTCCGTGGAAAAGGCATTGGCCGTCATGGCAATAATGGGAATCTCCCGGGCCTCCTTTTGCTTATCGGGATCAATTCCCTCCTGATTTGCCAGAGCCCGAATGGCCCGGGACGCATTATAACCGTTCATAACCGGCATACGAATGTCCATAAGGATGCAGTCGTAAGTTCCTACCTCTGATTCCCGGAATGCCTTTACCACCCGGCGACCGTTTTCTTCGATTACAAGGTCCGCGCCATTCATGGTCAAAAGTTCCTTTAAAATCTCGGCATTCATTTCATTGTCCTCTGCCGCCAAAATGGAAAGTCCTTCAATATCGGAAGGTACATGATCCGACTTCTCGGAAGAAGCCGTAAGGGAGGGCTTTCCGGAAAGTACCGCCTGCTCCAGACCATAGGCAAAGAAGGGTTTGGTCATAAAGCCGTTTACACCGGCGGCTCTGGCCTCTTCTTCAATTTCAGAATAATCATAAGCCGTCAAAATAATTATCAAGGTATCTTCCGGCAGGAATTTGCGAATAGCCCGGGTGGTTTCCACACCGTCCATGTCCGGCATCTTCCAATCCAAAAGAACAAGGTGGAATTCGTCCATATCCTCCACGGCTTTTTTTAATTTATCGATGGCATTTTGTCCGCTTAATGCATACTCCATGCGAACACCGGTACCCCGCATGCTCTCACCGATATTCCAACAAATATCCTCTTCATCGTCCACCACCAGCATATGAGTAAGATTATGATCCTGCCAGAAGGTGTTTTCCTCTTCGTTTTCCACCAGACGCAAGGGAATCATAACCGTAAAGGTACTGCCTTCTCCCAGCTTACTCTTAACGGAAATGGTGCCGCCCATAAAATTCACCAGATTCTTGGTAATGGCCATACCAAGTCCCGTTCCCTGAATGGAATCCGTAGCCTCCAACTGTTCCCGACTGAAGGGTTCAAAAATAATCTTCTGGTATTCCTCCGTCATACCACGGCCGTTATCCTCAATGACAAAGACGATTTTCTCATAGCGTCCGCTGACCTCAGAAAGTCCCCGGATACTCATATTAATCTTTCCCCCGACGGGCGTATATTTCATGGCATTGGATAAAATATTTAAAAGAATCTGCTGAAGCCGCTGATTATCTCCCAGGAAATTATCATGCCGCACGCCGGTCAGACGAATATCAAACTCCTGCTCCTTTTCCTTAACCTGGGGCCGAATAATATTATCCAGCATAACAATGGTTTCGGAGAGTTTAAACTCATAGACATTGGCCTGCATTTTGCCGGTCTCAATTTTACTCATATCCAGCACATCATTAATAATTCCCAGCAAATGATTACTGGATGTTAAAATCTTCCGGGACTGATCCGCCACCCTAGCCGGATTGTTGGGATTCTGTACCAATAAAGTGGAAAAACCAATAATGGCATTCATGGGTGTTCGGATATCATGACTCATATGAGACAGGAATTCACTCTTGGCAGAGTTTGCTGCCTCAGCAGCATCCAATGCCTCCTTTAACTGCAGATTAACCTCCGCCTCTTTCTCCATGGCTGCCGTTACATCGGAGCGGGTAGCCAGAATCCTGGTATGCTCCTCATCCAGAAAGCAAAAACGGAACTGCTTATATTTAATATGTTTTTTCTCATCTGCGTCCAGGAAGTTAAATGGGAAGAATACCTCCCGCTTGGTAGAAAGTTCCTCCCGAATGGAATCAATGGAAAACTTCTGATAGAATTCCTTTCCTGCCTCCTCGTTTTCGGAGAAGTTATTGGCAATATGATTCAATAATGCCGTATAGGGAATCACCCGCATTTCCTCCGGGGTTGGAACATTTACGTTAAACCAGGAACCACCCTTTAACTCAATCATTTGTTTGTCACAGTCAATCACCGCAATAAAATCATAAGCGTCCATGGAAGACTTCTGAATAATAGCGGAATCACTTTCAATTTTTTCAAGAAGAAGCTGCTGTGCCTGAACCGTTTCCGTAATGTCCGTAGTGGCAATCATCACGTAGCGAACTTTCTCGCCCTTGGTGCGAAGAACTGCAGCCATATGGAACCGGAACCACCGCTCCGCCCCGTCTGGAAGTACCCGGCGGTAATCCGTCTCAAAGAGACTTCCGTCATTTAAGGTCTTCTGCAGGTATTCAAGACTTAAAATTTCAGCAAACTTTTCTCGGGTCTTCTTATCCTCACCGAAACTTTTTACATAGGTATTCTTTAAGTCCGTATACTGTCCACGCTCCGGTGCCGGGAAAGTCCTGGATACCTGGAATACATAGTAGGCATTCTCCTGCAGATCCAGCATAATTTCGGAATCGTGCACCCGATTCAGACCTTCCACAAAGGCGTTATACAACCGACGGCTCTCCGCCTCCTCAGAGACCCGTTCCATCTCATCCCTTACGCTGTCGGAAATATCCGAAACACACACCATAAAAAGTGTCTTCTCCGGATCCAGCCAGGAATACTGCCGCATCTTATAGGAAATACTGCCGTCTTCCTCGACTTCTTCCGTCCGCACCAAATACTGGGACCGCTTGTCCAGTTCTTTTTTAATCTGAACATCGGAAAGTGCTTTTTTCACACGGGACTTTTCTTTGGAAGGAATCCGCTTCTCAATCAATTCCTTAATATAATCGTAGTAGCTTATCTCCTCCTGCTCCATGGTACCATCCTTACTGTGAAGCATATAGGAACCATCGAAAATATTTACCACCGCAATGGTGTCATAAGTATCTGTGGTCAGATGCTCCATGAGCATTTTCTGCATCCGGTCATCCGTATCATCCAGGCAATACAAGAACATTTCCACATCAGAAGTGTCAGGATTTTGAAGGAGGCGAATGTCTCCCTTAATCCATCGCCATTCACCGTTTTTGCCGGGCCAGCGGTACTCTATCATCTCCCTGCGGTTTCCGTTGGTATAACGGGCAATGGCCTCTCCCCGGTTAAACACCTGCTGCAAGGTACGGCCGTCGGTAGTAAGAATATCCGAAGGCATGGTATTTACAATAATTTCATCATAACTTTGTACCGACCAAAACTCCCGGGGATAAGGGCGAAGTTCCAGGGATCTATTCTGAGTCAGCGAGGCCCGGACTCTGAATAAAATCCGCTCATCCTCATCTCCTGAAAACTTTGCCATTTCCCGTTCAAAATTATCCCGGAGAATCGTCTGGTCCGTAATGTTCTGCTCGCTGCCGTAGGCCTTGTAAGGATGGCCGTTTTCATCTTTTACCACGCGATAGGAAACACGACACATGGTATATCCTTCATTACCCCCGGCCCGGAACCGAATGTCTCCGCTGGTCTGCTCCTGCCCGGAAAAAACATCATCAATAATCCGCTGCATGGTAGCCTTACTTTCCGGCATGACGTTGGCCATAATATACTTGGAAGCCTCCGGTACCACATCGGGATAGCCGATTTCTTTTTTACGTTTAATGGTGTAGGGATTTTCACCGAAGGTAATCTCGTTGGTAATGAGATTCCACTGCCAGATAAAAATATCCGACCCGGACAGGGAAAAGTCGGAAATTTCCCGGGTCTCGGTTAATTTTTCTTCGGTCTTTTTCAGAAGTGTAATGTCCGTATACAAGGCATAGATGTATTTTTGATCATCAAAATAAAATGCGGAATAATCCACCTTGGCCCAAACAATATTGCGGTCCTTTCGAAAAAGCCGCACCTCAATGGAGCCGTTCTCCGGATGCTGTGCATAGTAATCTTTCAGATATTCCCGGTCGTTTTGCACCAGAATATCAAAGGATGTGGTATACATTTTCTTTGCCTCTTCAGCTCCCACACCCACCAAATCCAAAAAATCCGGGGACATGGTGTAGACAGAAAGCAGCACATCGGAGACGCCATAAAAAATCACACAGGCACCGGGAAGCTTCAGAAAGTTCTCCAAAATATTCTGAGGTCCGCCGTCGGAAGCACCTCCTGCCACCAAACCGGATCCCGCACGGGTTACGGTCACAAAGCCATAGCCGTCCTTGGAGCATTTCGAGGATATACGAAGCCACACATATTCTCCGATTTTGGAATTATAGTACCGGTAGCAATCCGTCACGGGGCCGCCGTTTTTCATAAGCTCATCCACATCCCGAAGCCAACGGGCCCGGTCCGCCGGGTATACCCGGTCCACCGTATCCAGCACCCGCTCGTTTAATAAATCATCCCGGGTAGTTCCCACCATTTCTGCGAAAACTTCATTCACCATAATGTATCGAAGCACACCCTCCTCGTGGTGTACCGCACAAATCCCGGCGGTGAAATTTTCAATTAACTCCTGCCGCTCTTCCGGTGATAATTTTCCGTATACCTCGCTGACATTTTCCCCCATAGTCTCCTCCTTATTTCTGGAACGTCCGTTGTTTACATCAAAAATCCTTATTCCCGGCAGCCCTAAGGCTGCCCTTCACACAGGTGTAAATCCGCTTGGAAATCAGTTCCTCCGGCTCTTTCATTTTGCCGGAAATCCACCGCCGGATAATAGCGCCGGATCCTGCGGAAATGTAATCATAAATATATGCGGTCTGCTCCTCGGAAAGATCGGTGAGATTCTTCCGAAGCACCGGATAGGACTTCTCGTAGCAAAGAAGAAACATTTCCTCTGCCAGACTTCCTCCCTCCTCACTTTGAAACAAGGCCCAGTAATCCTTACCGACGGCCCGGACTTCTCTTAAAATCTGCGTCGTCAAGGTCTCTACATCGTCGATACTCTGACCGGATAATTTTCCAAGAAGAAGCTGCTTTAACTGTTCCCGCATAGCCCCTTCCAAAAAATAAATATCCTCATAGTGCTTGTAAAAAGTAGAGCGGTTAATATGGGCACGGGTGCAAAGTTCCTTTACGGTGATTTTACCCAGAGGCTTTTCCTGGCGAAGTTTCAAAAACTCCCGCTGAATGGTCTCCACCGTATAGCGTGCCCGGTAGTCGTTGATATTTTCCAGTGGTGTATAGGATGAATGATCCAAAGAATCTCCCTCCAATGTATATGTACTTCAGCTTTCTTATGATGTATGTACTGCGTTTCTTATAACGTATCCAACACATTTTTTCCAAATGTTGCCAAAACAACGTCCTGTGGAAAGCTGCTGATTGTCCCCTCATACAGCCCTTATTATAATTTAAGAAAGGAAAGTTGGCAACAGATGTTGACGATATAAACGAGGTGAAATATGGACACAACCAAAAACACAGGAGAAAAACAACGAGATCAGGAAAAAATTTTCCGGGAGTATCCCGTTTGGAAGGCTATCTTTGCCATGGCTCTTCCTGCCATGATTACCATGTTGGTAATGATACTTTACAATATGGCGGATACCTTTTTTATCAGCCGACTGGGGGATGATTCCCTGGTGGCTGCGGTTTCCGTGGTTGGACCGGTATTTTCTATTATTATGGCCGTGGGCAGTATGTTGGGCGGCGGAAGCTGCGTCTTAATTGCCCGAACCTTAGGGGAGGGGCAAAAAGAGGACTTAAGACGCTATAGTTCCCTGTCCTTCTGGGGCAGCCTCCTCTTTGGTGTAATTTTTACCGGCATAATTTTGGCCGGGCAAAGTCCTATCCTGTCATTTCTGGGTTCCAATGAAGAATTTATCACTCCCGCCCGCGAATACCTTCTTGTTCTGGCACTGGGCGCCCCCTTTATGGTCTGCTCTGCCACCATGGGAAATACCATTCGTGCCACGGGAGCCGTCAAAGAAAGTATGATTGGAAACCTTCTTGGCACCGCCGTAAATTTCGGCCTGGACCCGCTTTTGATTCTGGCTCTGGGGCTGGGTGTCAAAGGTGCCGCCATTGCCACAGTGGCAGGAAATGCCCTAAGCGTTTTTTATTATGTTTACATGGTTCAAAAAAAATCCCCGGGGCTTTCCATTTCCCCTAAAGTCGCATTAAAGCGTCCCTCGGACTTGTTTAAGATTCTAAGCCTGGGATTCCCCAACCTGGTAAGCACAGGATTAAGTGCCATTTCTCAGACCTTTTCCAACCGTCTTCTGGTGGCCTATGGCACCTCTGCCGTGGCTGCCATGGCTGCCGCCGGGAAATCCACCATGATCATTGCCATGATTCAAATGGGTCTTTGCATCGGCGTACAGCCCTTGCTTTCCTACAGCCATGGTGCCGGGGATCATGCCCGTCTGGGAGAGACGTTACGAAAACTATTATCTCTTACCGTAAGCATGGGTACGGTGCTTAGTCTTGTAATCTTTTTTTGTCGAAACGGATTTATCGGATTGTTTTTACCAACAGGCGACTCCTTTGACCTGGCCCTCACCATGATACAAATCATGCTGATCTCCGGTCCTTTCTTCGGCATCTTCTATGTAGGAAGCAGTTACCTTCAGGGCACAGGAAAGGCCGCCCTGGCTACACTGGTCTCCACCCTTCGTCAGGGAGTGATTTTTATTCCCTGTCTCTTTATTATGAATCACTTTTGGGGAATTACGGGAAATGTCTGTGCCAATCTGGCAGCGGATGTGATGTCGTCAGTAATTTCCGGCGGAATTGCGATGTGGGTGTATAGAAAAAGCAAGAAAGCATCTTGCATCTGACTGCTATTTTCTAGGTGACCAGCGTGAATTTACGATATTTCCGTTTCGTTTTGCAAGATTTGGCTACTTTTTATTTGTTTACGGCAAGCACTTGTCTCTTTCAGGGTGTATTCTACAGGTGAAGTTAAGGAAAGGAAATCTTCCAAGACTTCGGGAAACAAGTTAAGCAACAAATAGAAAGAAGGGAAAAGATATGTTAAAGAAGCTTTGGGAAGAGTATGTTGAGTTCGTAGGCAAGTATGGCAATCCTTTTTTTGTAGGATAATCAAACGAACCAAAATCAATACTCAAAAATCAATCGAAGGTTTATAAAAACCGGAAAAAAAGGATGGCCCCTAAGGGCCATCCGAGACGAGACAATCGCTCTGCGGTTGTTTTTTTATTTTCTGAAAATTCCGAGATATTATCTCACAATACATGTATATCCCCAATATGCGGAGTCGGAACTTTTATACGTATATTTCCCAAAAAACCCAATAAAATATCCGCATATCCATCTGTCCCCAGGACCTTACGACTCTCAGCATGACCAGCTTCCGGTACAAAATAAATTTCGCAATATCCTCCTGCTGCCTTATATAATTCGTTACTGTTGTCTGAAGGAATTAAATCATCCGCCTCTCCGTGAATAAAAAAAATAGGCACCGAATTTTCAGAAATTGCATCTATGGCAGAAGTCTCCTTCATATCGTATCCACCCAGTTTTTTCATAAAGGCATTTACCAGCGGCATGGCCCATCCCAGGTTATATTCGGACAACCCGGTACCAATTAAATCATAAAGATTGGTAAAGCCGCAGTCTGCCACCACAAAATCCACATCCTGAGAATACTGAAGCACCGACAGGGAAATACTGCTGCCCATGGATTCCCCCTGA
>Ga0065708_1039976_pt1 | contig 21326 bp, 13 predicted proteins | sample Hoacrofraction12_2_FD_59095 | JGI IMG/M metagenome (GOLD analysis project Ga0065708, IMG submission 59095) | Hoatzin crop microbial communities from Cojedes, Venezuela, sample from fiber fraction 12 v1 | ecosystem: Host-associated > Birds > Digestive system > Esophagus > Crop | place: Venezuela... | reverse complement strand
GATTTTACGCTCAAGCTAGCTTGATCTCTCAAAACACCTGTGTTTTTCGGTCTCGTGGCAAATTTCAGCCTGCAAAATGAGCTATAGGTCGAATTTTATGCCGAATCCCTTGCCGATTCAAAAAATCTGGCTAATTTTGCAATCGTAATCTCGTCAAGTTTCAGATTCCCCCGACGGACAGCCGGAACGGCCTGAACTTAGGCGGGATTATTTTCTAAACTTCAAATTGCGCACATCTTCCATCAAACCGTCCCTCATACACCATGAAACAAACGTTTGCCCTTGCCCTTCTGCTTTGCTTGCTTTTCGCCTGCAAGTCGTTCGAAACCTCGATTGCGCCGGAGCAACTGCAAAGCGCGGCAGATGGCAGAAATTTCGCCATCGACATCACCGACATGTATCCCATGCGCGCACCCGGCAAGTACGTTGGCGGCGACTATTTCGTGCGCGTCAGCGGCGACAGCGTCTCGTCGTATCTGCCCTACATGGGACGTGCCTACCGTGCCTCCTACAATGGCGGCAATCCCCTCGACTTCGACGGCCCGATGCTCACCTACGAATCCGGTGTAGGCAAACGCAATGCGAGCATCGTGCAGTTCACCGCGCGCAGCGAACAAGAAGTTTTGGCCTATCGCATAGTGCTCTACGCCAATGGCGAGGCCGACGTAGACGTGGCATCGAACAATCGCGATTTCATTTCCTACAAAGGCCGCGTCAGACTGTCGGAATAATTGCCCCAAAGCCCACAAAATCCCATCCCCGCCTCGAAAAACCCGAATGAAGGCGGGGCGTTTCAAATTTTAGCCTATAATTTATAAATTACTGACTATAATTTTAAAATTATAGCCACAAATTTGTTTTTTGCTCCATACATTCGTGTTTTTCGACGGGGCAGACAAAAAAGAAGTCCCTGCTTTCCGCATTTGGAAGGCAGGGGCTTTTGTGTTGGGGCGTTGTGGCGTCGCTTTAGAAGCGGGCGGCCACTTGAAGGTCTACCGTGTTGTAGTAGTGGTCTTTGGTGTTGGCGCGGTCGGACGTGAACGTGTAGTTGGCTTGGAACAGCAGGTTTTTGCCGAGCCAGTAGTTGGCCGAGAGCACGTAGTTTTGCTTGAGCGAACTCCAATGTTTGGTGTCGCGGTAGCAGTCCCACTTGCCGTAGATTTTGAGGTTTTTCATTACGGGCACGCCCACGGTGGCGTACCAAGCGTCGGAGCGATGGGCTTTGTTTTTGTTGGTGACTACGCCGCCGACGGACGACATGTATTCGGCGCGGAACACCCAGTCGCTTTCGTAGTCGATGCCGGTGCTCCAACGTACGCGGTGAACGCTCTGCAGGGCGAGAGTGTCGGAGGCAACGTAGTTTTCGTTGGTGTATTTGCCGTTCCATCCGAAGGCACCGATGCGCAGGTTTTTGATGGGGCTGACCCAAATGCCGCCGATGAGGTCTTTGTGGTTGTCTTTGTCGCTGTGGTTGATGCCTTGGCCGTTGAAGAGGCCCACTTGGTAGTGGAAGTATTTGTGGCCGTCTTTGGCGGGGAAGAGGTCGCCTTGCACTTGGATGCCTTGGTCGCGTCCGCCGGTGGAGTGGGCGCCGTTGCGGTCGTTGAAGAGGAATTTGGTGGTGAGTTGGCTATAGGAGCCGTGGCCTACGTTAAGGGGCGCCATAGGGTTTTCGAATCCGATGGAGCGTTTGTATTGGCCGATTTTTACGCGGAATTCGTCGAACTTCTGCCATTCGATGAAGGCGTCGATGATGCGGGGGCCTTTGTCCACTCCCGGGGCGCCGTTCATTTCCATCTGCAGGCGATAGTAGAAGTCTTTGAAGCAGTAGCCGTTGAGATAGAGGCGGACGAGGCGCAGGTTGAAGTTGCTGTGGCTGGAGGCGCCGTGTTGGTCGGTGGCGGTGAATTGTCCGATGATGTAGCCGCCGAATTTGATGGAGGGGTCGAAAGCGTTGAGCAGGCGTTGGCCGAGCGTTTTGGCGGTGATGTCGGTCTGCTCGGGCCAGGCGGCTGTGGTGGCGTCGGCCGTGGTGGCGGGGATGCTGTCGGGGGCGTTTTCGATGTCCTCGGCAAGGGCGGGAGCGCTCATTATGAGTGCGATGAGAAGGGTGTAGAGTTTTTGCATAGATGTTTATGTGTTGTTTTGTGATGTGGTGGCGTGAAATCGGCTGCAAAAGTAATTCTTTGAAATGAAAAACGAAAGAAAGAGTGTGATTTTTCGATTCTTCTGTGGTCGGTCGCAAGATTTTTGCGAAATGGATGAAATGGATGGACTTTTTTTTAAAAAATGTGTTTATCTTTGCGCAATTCTTGAATATTTTTTAAAAAAAGTGTTAACTTTGCCCTAAACTTTACAAATCAACCAAATCTATAGTATGGAACAACTGTCATTGATCGCGAATAGCGGCATACAATTGAGTACGGCCGAGGTCGAAATCGACCTGAACGACAATTCGCGCTACCTTTTTCACGAATGGTTCGACGAAGACGAAGTGCAGACCAACCTGGAGTTCGTCAGCGCGCTACCCGAGAGCGGCAAAGTGGTCCGTGTGGCCGACCTGGAAAATTGCAAACTGATTGACGAGGAGGGCAACCTGAAAGTTAGTGAGGCAGAAGTGCTCGCCATTCCCAACATTAAAGTGATTTATGAAGGCGACCTTGACGACGCCGAAGAATTTTTTTCGCTCCGTCTTGGTGACGAGAAGCGTTGCAAACTACGTGCACTGCTGAACCAGTGGCTTCCGTTGCCGTACTTCGAGTTCGACAGTATGGGCAACCAAAAGAACGGCCCTTACAACTGGGCGCGCTGCAAATTCGTGCCGCACGAAGAAGATAGCTCCGTAATGCGTCTCAACGTGTTGCTGGCTTTCGACACTCGCGCCAGTTACGCTGAGCCCGATGACTACGCAGAATGTCCCGCCTTTGTGAGCGATAGCGAAACCGAGAAGAACTTTCGCCTAAGTGGCAAAGCACTCAGTCTGCTCGACTTCTGTTCTGGCAAAAACTCCTGGATTCGCACCTATCTGATGGAAATGGTTCACGGCGTGAACGAGGTGGACGACATTAAGGTGAAGAATGGTGAACGTCGCTACGGCTTCCTTGCGTCCTACCTACTGCTTGTGAGCCACGTAGCGCGTCTGGGTGTGCTGCCCAACGTTCGCCTGCTGCGCGACCGCGACGTTCGGACCCGCGACGTCGAAATGATTGTCGACATAGGCAATTCGCGCACCAGTGCCATCCTTTTCGAAGAAAACGATTTTACCAAGGTGAAGCCCCTGCGCCTGCAAAACTTCACTCATCCGCTCACTGCCAACGGTGAGTTGCGCCAGCAACACGAAGCCTTCGATATGCGTCTCGCTTTCCAAAAGGTGTCGTTCGGCGAAAAAACGATGGGCGGCAGCAAGCAATTCGTCTGGCCCAGCGTTGTGAGGTTGGGCGAAGAAGCCGAATACCTCACCCACGAAACCATTACGCTTGCCGAGGGCGACGAAGTGCTCTCTACCTATTCCTCGCCGAAGCGTTATCTATGGGATGAGAAGGTGCGGCGCGAAGAATGGCGCTGCGTGCGTCGCACGGGTAAGGACGACAGTATGGAACCGCTCATTGAAGGCGTGAGCAACTTCTTCCGCAACGACGGTTCCATTGACCCCCAAGGCTTCGGCGTCGGCCTGCACTATTCGCGCAAAACACTGATGACGCTGGCCTTCATTGAAATCATTTCGCAGGCGCGCGTGCAGATGAACAGCCTCGAATATCGCCAATTCCACGGCAAAGTGGGAACGCCGCGACGCCTGCAAAAAGTTATTCTTACGTGTCCCACCGCGCTGTCGCACAAGGAACTTCTTTCGCTCCACCAAAGTTTGAGCGATGCCCTCTTCGTGCTCAAACAGTTCGACCCCTACGCTGCCGGCACGGGCGACGTGAAAATCGTGCCCGACGTTCTCTCTGCGAAGCGCGACGATGAGCGGCAATGGACCTTTGATGAGGCCACCTGCTCGCAGTTCGTCTACCTCTATGGGCAGTTTTCCGAAACCTATCTGCGCAATACACAAGAATTTTTCAACATCTACGGCCGTCCGCGCGTTTGCCAAGACGGCGAAGAACGCGATAGTCTCGTCATTGGCAGCCTCGACATCGGTGCCGGTACGAGCGACGTGATGATTTGCCGCTACGAATACAACGCCGACAACCCCGCTCGCCTCTGCCCCATCCCCGTCTTTTGGGACAGCTTCGACACTGCCGGCGATGATATGCTCAAGATGCTCATCGAGAACGTACTCATACAAGGACGCAACGGGCAGTTGGAGCGCGAGCTCGCTCGCCGTGGCAAAGACGAGGTCGAGATTGCGCGGACCCTGCAACGTTTCTTCGGTTCCGACACCAACAGCCTCTCGTTCTCCGAGCGCATTCTTCGCCGCGACTTCAACCTGCAAGTTTGTTGTGTCGTGATGAACCGAATGTTGGCCCTGCTCGGAGCCGACGAAACCTATCGCGAACTCTCCTACGACGACCTCTTCGCCGCCAATCCGCCTGCGCCTGCCGTGCTCCAACGTTTTGAAGACGAGTTCGGTTTCCCCTTGAACGAAATACGCTGGATTTTCGACAGCAGCGTTTTGGCCAACAACATTGAGCACGCGCTGAGTGACCTGCTCGAAAACGTGGCCACCATTATGTATGCCAACGATTGCGACCTCGTGCTGCTTTCCGGACGTCCCACGTCGCTTTGGCCCATCCGCGACCTCTTTTTGAAATATTCCGACGGACAGCCCTTCCGCGTCGTGCAGATGAATCGCCATCGCGTGGGCCGTTGGTACCCCTTTGCCGACGAATTTGGCTACCTCTGCGACGGCAAGAGCGTAGTGGCCATTGGGGCGATGGTGGGCGACCTGGCTTCCAACGCAGGCGGGCTGAACGGCTTCTCGCTCGACCTTTCCGAGCTTGCCGACCGTCTGCGCCCCACGACCGACTATTTCATCGAAAAAGACGCAATGGCGCAGAAGAACAAACCCTTCATCACTCCCGAAGAATCGTCGGGCGAATTGGTGGTGAACGCCTTCCCCTGCTACATTGGCTGCCGACAATTCAATTTTTCGATGTATCCCGTGCGGCCCTTCTACGTGCTTGATATCGACCAAGAGAGCATCGTGCGCAAAATCGTGAAAGCCGCCGATGGCAAGATCCTCAGCGAGAGCGAAAAGCAGCAACTGCTCCGTCTGCGCGTCGACAAGCTTATGCAGCGCACGCCGCTGACCTTCACCATTGAGCGCACAGATTTTGACGAACACAAGGAAGAACTCACGATTGCCTCCGTCGACAGCGACGGCGATGACATCTCCGCTTCCGACTTCTCACTCACTGTGCAGAGTCTGAACGATCCCGAGTGTTACTGGCTTGATAACGGTGCTTTCAACATCAACATTAAACTCTAACGGCGCGCGAAGATAGCGTGTTTTCGAAAATTTTCAAAACTTTTGACAATCAAAATTCTAATACGATGGATATTCAAAAAATAGATGCCGGTATTAGCCAAATCGGCGAAGCATTGAAATGGATAGAGCACGTACCCGCTGGTGAGCAACTGGCCTTTCGCAAACGCCTCATCGATTGCCGACGCCAACTCAAACGCCTGCGCTTTGCCGGTAGCGAAGCCTGCTCAACCGCTGCTTTTGGCGAGAGCCAGATGGGCAAGTCCTACCTCGTCAGTGCAATGCTCTCTACGCCCGAGCAGCCCTTTACTGTAACCGACGGAGGTAAACAATACGACTTCATCAACGAAATCAATCCCTCGCGGCCCAACTCCACCATCGAGGCCACCGGCGTCATCACGCGCTTCACCACCCGAACCACGGCTCAAGACGGCTGGCTGCGTGTTAGGCTACTCACGATTCCCGACCTGCTGCTCATCCTTTGCGAAGCCTTCTACAACCAACTTGACTACGCTCCCGAATCCGTGCTCAGCGCGCAAGTCATCGATGAAAGCCTTGCTGCCCTGCGCCTTACCGACCCCGGATCCACCGTCCAATGTCTGATCACCGAAGACGACCTCCTCGATATGCGCGAATACATTGCCGGCTCATCTTCGCTCAGCAAGAAATGCGGCCCGCTACTGCAAAGTCGATTTTTCGACTATCTCATCGAGCATCTCGAAACCCTCGACGAAGCCCAAATGCGGCGAACGCTTTGCTTGCTGTGGAACGGCCAGCCGCAAATCGGACAACTCTTTGAAGATATGCTCCAAACCTATGCCGCCCTCGACTACAAAGGCGATGTCTGGGTTGAATTCAAATCCGTTCTCAAGCGCAAGGGCTCGCTGCTCGACGTGGCACGTCTCGACGAAATGTATGGCTCGCCCGAAGACGTGGGCAGCGATTACGACCCCAACGTGTTCGTTCGCACCGCTCCCGACGGTCCCGACTGCCAACTCAAGAAATCGTTCTTCAGCAGTCTCATCGCCGAGCTCAGTTTCTGCTTGCCTGCCTCCGTGGCACATACCCACGCATTCCTCAACGACCTCGATATCCTCGACTTCCCTGGAGCTCGCCGTCCCGAACAAATCAAAGAGTCAAAACTCAACGAAGGCAAAAACCTGCCCACCATTCTGCGACGCGGCAAGGTAGCCTACCTCTTCAACAAATATTCTGCTGCCAAGCGCATCAGCACGTTGCTCTTCTGCCACAACAATTCGATGACCGCCGAGAGTAGTATGGGAGCCCTGCTCGATAAATGGGTCGAAGGCAACATTGGAAGTTCGCCGCGCGAACGCGAAGATTACGTCAGGATGTCGCAAGTGCCGCCCCTCTTCATTATAGGAACCTGGTTTAACAAAGACCTCGAATACCACGACGAAGAGCCCGGCGACTTCGATCCGCTCAATGCCCGTTGGAACCGACGTTTCAACACTATACTCGAAAAAGAAGTGCTCAAAGCCGAAGGTTCGCCCGAACACTGGTTCCATCACTGGAGCACGTCGCAAGGTGAATTTCAGAACATCTATATGCTGCGCGATTTCAAATATTCTCGCGATATCTATGGCGGCTACGATCCCGCCAACCATCAACCCGAACAAGGTGAGCCTCTCGAGCCCAAATTTTTCGCTGAACTCAAGCAGAGTTTCATCGCGCACGATTTTGTGAAGCAACATTTTGCTAATCCCGCGCAGTCATGGGACGACGCGGCAACCTGTGCCCACGACGGTAGCCTGCGCATCATCGAACGCCTGAACGCCATCGCTCCCAACGTTTCCGCGGCTCGCGAGGAAAAGTTCCAAGCCGATGTGCAGCACGTTTTGCACGCCTTCTCTATCTTGCTCTCCGGATATTATCATCCCGAAGACGCCGCCGAACAAGTGCGACAGGCCAAGCGCCGTGCGGGTACCGCGTCTCTCGCATTCGATCGTCTCGTAGGGCGCGACCCCGAAGGCTTTGCACGCTTAATGCGGAACTTGATGGTGAGCGAAGGCGAGATATTCATGCTCGTTCATTCGCTCTTGCTTGGTGACGAACAAGAAATGCCGATGAGCGACGAAGAAGCTCGAATTTTTATGTCGGCTGGACTCGATACCGGTATATCGCGCGAGGAAAACGTGGCACGCTTGTGCGACTATCTTGGAGCCTACGATGAGGAGGACTGCCGCAACCTGCTATCCGGCATCGACCTCGACGCACTGCTTGCTCCCCGCGGCGGTATGATGTCCTCGCGCGCCGACAACCTCGTTGAACGAGTTGAGCAGATGTGGCAAGAAAATGTGCTCACTGCTCGTGGCACGAACGCTTTCGAACAAGACCTGCCGATGATGGGAACTATCGTTTCGGCCCTCTCTACGCTTTATCGCCTCGTGGGTTTGCACGACAAACTTGTTGACCGCGTGCAGACCTATATCAACGACATCGATCGCGAACACTGTGTGGGCGTGATTAGCGACTATCTATCGGTTGAATTGAATCGATTCACCACTTCGTTCGGCTTTGCATTCTATTCCGACAAGGAACGCGCCGCACTCTTAGCTAAGAACCACGCGCTGCACCTCAATCTCGACGAAGCGCTGTTGTTCCAAGACGAGAAAGAACGCGGTATCGACCTGCTGGGCGATTTGTATCGACAGAAGGAACTTCTGGCCGGCAAATCATTTGGCAGCAACGACCGTCAGTTTCTGTCGCGCTTCCCAGAACATCGAAGTTTGTGGCGTTGGCAGCAAGAAATGCGTGCCGGATTCATTTATGCCCTCGAACTGCCGAACTACGACGTCAAGGCCAATGCCGAATTAAAGAAAATAATTGATTCCATCCCAAACTAATAATATCCTATGGCAGAGATAAAGGGAAAGGTACTTTTGTGCCGTTCGAGTATCAACGATTTCAATGTAGAACAAATCAACGCATCGCCGTTCTACAAAAGATATAGTGAATTTGTGAGCGTACTGCGTAAGCATCTTCCTGACGTGAACGCAGAAGTGCTATTTGCTCAGCCTGTTGAGAACAGCGCGAAGGGCACCATCGATTGGTATATTCCGACGCCCTCGGAATCGCCTTGTGCCCTGGAGAGTTATCGCGTTCACGACCCCGAAGCCTATGAACGCCTGTCGGCGCGTCGCAGCACAATGGTGGCACGTTTACAAAAAGCGTTGGCTGATTGCAAAGACGAGGAAGAGCAAAAGTATCTTTCTTGTGCCATGCGCTATCTTGATTGCGATTATAGCGATAAAGTGGTCTACAGCGCCGACGACGAGATCACGTTCGCCGTTTGGGGTATGGGCGTGCGCAAGGGTCGCGTGCTTGAAACCGTGATTACCGACGATGCCAAGGAGCATCGCATCCACACCGTAAACTTCGTGATAGAAGGCGAAGGCGATTTGATTGGCAAGACGGAGATAGCCCGCGCTCACGGCTATGAGTTGCAGGGCAAAAGCGACGTGCCCGAAGTGAAACCTGCGGAAAATTGCGTGTTTGTGGAATGGCGGCCGGAACCTCCGCAGGGCAAGCCTGTTGTGGCCGATATAACCTACATCGCTGTTTGTCGTCGTGAGGCTTATGAGGTGAAATTTGAGAGTTCCGAAGGCGGGCATGTTGTGGGCGAGACATCAGTACTTGTCCCCGTAGGCAGTGCGCTCACTCTGACCAGTTTGCCGCGTGTGGAATGCGATGAAGGCTTCAAGTTTGTTGGCTGGGAACCTGAGATTACCTTTGATACGCCGGTTGAGCAGGATGCCGAATATGTGGCACTATTCCGTCCCGAAGAGAAAACGCCTCCTGCCCCTCCTGTTTATAGTGTGGAGTTTAGGAGCGACGAAGGCGGCGGTCTAGTTGGGACGACTAAAATAAATGTTCCGTTGGGCGGCTTTATTCCAAGTGAGGCTGTACCTGTGCCAAGGGCTAATCGAGGCTTCGAGTTTGCAGGTTGGTCAGGAAATCTCGGAGTTCCAATTCAAGGCGATGCCGTATTCACGGCTCGCTTTGCCAAGAAGAAAGCGTGGTGGCAACAGAGTTGGCTTCGCTGGCTGCTTGGCTTGCTGTTACTACTCGCTTTGTTGCTTGGCTTGCTGTTCTTCCTGCGCGGATGCGTTGGCTGCTCTGGCCTTCCCTTCTTGGGCGGCGAGACAAACGGAGTGGTGGCCATCGACAGTATAGAGGGTGCCAATGGAAATATGCTGGACGACAACGGCCGCATTAAACCTATTACGGGGCAAGACGGCCGCCTGCCTGACGACGTAGACGGTATCGTGGCTCCCATCGTGTCAGAAGATGGTTCGCAAGTGCCCATCGAAGAGCAGCCCGGCGCGCCAGATATTATCAGCAATCGATTGTTCTTATTTATGGAGGAAGACAATGGCGATATTGATGGACTGGCAACGGCGTTCAAACAGGCTTATCCCGAAGATGATTGCGCCATTATAGGTTTCGACCGTGATGTGAAGTTGCTGGTGGTTCAAGTGCCCGAAGGAAAGCGTGACGAGATGCGACGCGAACTGAACGCCCAGATCCCGCAGCATCGCTTTATCGTGTTCGACGAACAAATTTACGAAATACAAAGTGCTGGCTTGCGCAACACGAGCGATGCAAAACCCGGCTGGCATCTGGGTGCCATCGGAGCTTCGGATGGCTGGGCTGTCACAAAGGGTTCGCGTGATGTGAAAGTGGCCATTGTGGACGACGGTATCGAGGCTTCGCACCCATTCTTTGAAGGTAGAATCGTAGACGCTTATAATGTGTTCACCCAAGACAATCACCTCTCTACGGGACAGGGACACGGCACGCATACTGCCGGTATCGCTGCGGGAAACGACTCCTTCCTTGCGCAAGGAGCTGCCGGCGTTGCACCGAAATGCAGCCTGATGCCCATTCAAGTGTTCGACAACGGTCGCTGTCCGCTCTCGGCATTGGTGGCTGGTGTGATGTATGCGTTGCACCACGGTGCCGACGTGGTGAATGTTTCGGTGGGCCCGTCGTTTGAAGGACTGAACGCTTTGCCCGTTGCCACGCAAAACGAGATTGCTCACAACCGCTTCAAGAATCTCGAGGTGTTGTGGAACCGCGTGTGTCGCATTGCCGCGCAGAAGAACAGCATCTTGGTGTTTGCAGCAGGTAACGACGATATACTATCGAGCATTCCGCCCGAGAATCGCAACAGCAGCTGCATCGTGGTGGCATCGGTAGACGAACGAAAGTATCCGACAGCATTCACGAACTACGGCCCGTGTAGCGATATTTCGGCCCCTGGTTTGGCCATTTATAGCAGTGTGCCGCATGGCTCGTTCGCTTCGCAAGACGGCACGAGTATGTCGGCTCCGATTGTGGCTGGCGCGGTGGCTCTTATGAAATCGTTAAAGAAAGATTTGACGGTTGAGCAGGCGCGTAACGTGCTCTATCGCACAGGTGTTGATGTCTACGGCTACTTGCCGCCGATGGTTCATCTGGGACGCGCACTCCAAGCTGTGAAACAGGGAGATTTCTCGAGCGGAAATCCCCGTGCGCTTACTCCCGTTCCCGAAGCCGACATTACTGACATCGAGAGCGGAGGCGTTTTAGTGCCGAGCGACCCGCGTGCTTACGATCTGCCCGCTGTGGGCGACGTCGTTGTGGTTGGGCCGGGCAATCGTGTCGGCACCGACCGCGACATCGTAGCGCCCGGTAACGACGTGATAACGGGCGGCAACGAAGGTGTGCCCGTCGATGGTGGCACGGGTACGGGAAGTAAGGATGAAGCCGTCGGCGGAACGCGCACGGATGATAAGTCGCCCACGTCAGTTGCTAAGCAACCTGTCGGCGACGACACCGACTACGATGCCATTCGTCGACTGATTAAGGATTACGAAAATCGTATTTCTAATCTGAAAAAACAACTGCCCGAATATAAGAAATAATATCATTATACTAACGATGAACAGTTTGAAATTTTCTTTTGCTTGGACCTTTTCGATCATGGTCTTGTTGGCCTTTGGCTATGTGAGTTTTATGGGCCTGGTTTATCACAGCGGTGGAGCGATTGTTGTTCCTGTGTTGATCACGCTGGCGATGATGGCCGTGGTAGTTGGATGCGTTGCGATGATGTGCATGTCGCGCGCTACCCGCTGGAGAGGCATTGGTACAGTTGGACAAATCGTGTTCGGTGTCATCGTGCTGGTCGTGCTGCTATTGGCTTCGGTTCCGTTCACCAACTTTTTGCGCGTATGCAGCGAACGCGAAGAGATTCGCAACGAAGCCAACGCGGCCATTGATGCTGCCGTGCGTGTGGATGCTGCCTATCAATCGTATGCTGAAACGAGGCTCGCGTCGTACAAAGACAACCTTTCACTCATTGCTAAAGGTAAGGCGATAAATCCATCGCGCTACAACGAGGTGATGGGTGGAGCATCGGGAAGTAGCGATGCCACGAAGATTGACAACCTGGCACGCAGTCTGAAGACTAAATTGTTGCCCGATAGTACGGAGGAAATTGCCGCTCAGCGTCGGAGTACGCTCGAGAAAGCTCGCGATGCGTCGGTGCTCAATCCGTTGATGCCCAAGAATATCGCGGCGATTGATTCGTTAACGAACGGCTGGGTGGAGAACTATCGCACGCTCTCGCTCGTGGAGTATCAAGGCGAGGAGGCTCAGCCATTCGCTTACGACGTAGTTTCGTCGCGTCTCGGTCTGCTCACGTCGAGTTATCGCGAATGGCGTATGCCATCGGCCGTGGCCATCATTGTTGCACTGGCTTGCTTTGGCATTATGCTACTACCGTTCTTCGTTACGCGCAGAAGTTTGGCGGGAGCATCGACAGGCAAGAGAGGCAAGGTGCTCTACGAATAACGTTCCCCTTCTCGCACGCGCGCGTACGTACGTATATAAAATGTATATAAATTCTTAAGATATAATAAATGAAAGAAAAGATTCTGAAGGCTTGTCGCAGCATTCCAACGGCGAATCTTGCGAACTATGTGAAGAAGCAAATCGTTACGCTTCAAGAACTCTCGTCTGCGGGCCTTGACCCAACGAGGGTGGAGGAGGTGAGGAACCATCTGCGTTCCGACGACCACTCGCAATGGGACACGGCTGCTCAGATTGGTAGCGCGAAAGCCCTGCAAACCTATCTGTTTCTGTATCCCGACGGCCTGCATCGTGACGAGGCTCTTGCTGCCCTTGCCGCTGCCGACGAACAGGAATGGAACGAGGTAGAACAAGATCTTGGAGCCGCTTCGCTCGAAAACTATTTGGCCGTTTTTTCCAACGGTGCTCACGCGGATGAGGCTCGCGAATTGTTGGCCGACTTGCCCTGGCTCGAAGCCAAACGCAGCGGTACCATTCGCGATATGGAAACTTATATGCAGGAGCATCCGGGTATACACGACGACGAAGCTCGCAATGTGATTAATGGCCTTCTGGACGACCACGACTGGGTGAACGCTTGCCGTATGAGTTCTACGGAAGCCTATCGTCACTATGTTGAGCAGCATCCCGACGGTCGTCACGCTTCGGAAGCCCAAGAGCGCATCCAGGCTGCCGCCGGACGCGATGCCTACGTCGATGCGCTCTCGATGGACCCCAACGCTTATAGTGCTACGCAGATTCAAACCGCTGTGGACAACAATGTTATTACGTGGGACAACGTTCTCGGCATCTTTGGTGACCGTCGTACCGAAGCCATTCAATCTTTCCGTGCACCTTCAGAACTGCCCTATGGCAATCCGCCCCAAATGTTGCAGCCCAACAGTACAGAAGTTTACTTCTGGGGAACGCCTTCATCGGGCAAGACGTGCGCGCTGGGCTCCATCATTTCGAGCGCGCAGAGTAGTGGTATCTTCGAACCGCTGCCTTGCCGCGGTTACGACTATATGATTCGCTTGTCGAACATTTTCCGCGCCAATGGTTTCTGCGTTTTCCCTACGAGTACCGACGTGAGTTCTATCCAGGAAATGATGCTTTGCCTCTCTGACGCGAAAGGCAAGAAACATCGCGTTACGCTGGTCGACTTGGCCGGCGAGCTCTTTCGCGCTGTCTACAACAAACAGAACGGCCTCTTCCTTGACGAAGAATCGGAGCGTACGCTGGCTACGGCGATGTCGTATCTGAAAGACCGCAGAAACAACAAAATCCACTTCTTCGTGGTGGAATACGGTGCCCACGAACGTGAATGGGACGGCCTGCGAATGGTGAACTATCTTGACAACATGGTGGGCTATCTGAAGAGCGAACGCATTTTCCGCTCCTCCACGGTGGGCGTCTACGTGCTTGTAACGAAATGCGACCGTATGAACGTTCCCTTCGAGAGCCGCCCCGAATGTGCCTTCCGCTATGTCTCCGAAGAAATGCCTTCGTTCTGGAATACCCTGCAAGACACCTGCAATCGGAGCGGCGTACGCGACTTGGGCGTGCTATCCTATTCTGTAGGTGACGTATTTGCCCAACAACTCTGTCACTTCAACGGCTCCGATACCGAAAAAGTGATTCGTCGACTGCTCGCCAAGACCAAAGCCGAAGGAAGTTGGTTGGATTGGCTCCGAGCCTGAAGAAAATTGTAAATGGAAAATTGAAGATTTAAAGATTATGAGTATAAGAATTGCCATAAAAGGCCAAGCAGAGAACGACACCAAGATTCTCTTTACCTATCCCACCGAGTTTGACAGCGTGCACAGTAGCGCAGCCGACGCCTGGCTACGTAGCATAGAAGATCCGCGCACGGCTACGCGCATTATCGGCGCCGAAAGAGCCTATGCCATTTGGAACAACGAGAACGGCTACTACTATGCGCTGCTCGTGCGCAATGCTGCCGACACTCGCGACGGCCGCCTCGCGCTCTGCCTTTGCACGGGGAGCGATCGCATTACGTCGGGACGCGCTGCCATCGACGCGCTCGCACAGCTGGAACGTTTGACTACCCTGCTTATCGATGCCCGTCGCACCCACGCCGAACGCGCTGCAATGCTCGAACAGAGCGGACTGCTGAATATCGTTTCTGCGAACCTGCATCGCGGCAGCCGCGCCGCAATGCCGCCCACGCCTCCCGGAGGACAGGCTGCCGCCACGCGCGGTTTCCGATCCTACCAAAACGACGGCGAACTGGCCAACATTCTGCAAAATCCCGACCAGGCAGAGTACGCCACCTTGCGCACGCTCTTTCTCGTGCCGAGCGGCAGCATTGGACAGACTCCCCAGATGAAGGATCTCTCGCGTTCGCGCATTAAGCGACAGTTCTTTGTCGACGCGGCCTCGCTGCCCCAGGGCGTGAGCCTCGACAAACTCGATTTCTGCGAAGGCGACACGCTGCGCATAACCTACCAACGCGCCGGCTTCGCTCCCTCCACGAAGACGCTGAAGGTGGACGGCCAAAACAATGCGCTCGTCGACTATGCGGCCGACGGCGGACGGGTTGTCGTGCGCGATGCCCGGAGTGCCGGTGTGGGCTTTATGCGCGGCGTGGAGTTCGTGTTTAAAAACTCGAAAGGCACGCCCCTGAAGCCTGCTTTCGAAGCCAAAATGAACAACAGCGTGCTCCAGAAAAAGGGTGGGGCGGTGCTCATTCCCGACGACGGTACGGGAAACGTGAAGCTGACGCTCTCTCCCGAAGGATACAAGAAGGTCGACGTCGTGCTTTCCGAGGCCGACTTTGCCGTTGGAAAGAAGGAAGTCGAAGTAGCGATGAACTACAAGAAAGTCTTTGCGCGAATGGACGGCGTAGAGGGTATGATTTGGGTGCCCGGCGACAGTCCGCTCTACTCTCGCGTGAGCTCGGGCGACCACCTCTCGCTTTCTTCCCACAGCGGTTTGGCTGCTGCCAAGAGTTCCTTCGCGAGCGATTCGAACGACCTTCGCCGCTGGATTTTGCCGGCTCTCTGCGCGGCTGCCGTGGCTCTCTTGATCTATCTGCTCGCCGCGCTCTGCTTCGACATTTGGCCGTTTGATAAGGATGGAGAAGACGATGCCAAAGAAGCTCTTGTGGTAGAAGCGACCGCCCCGTCTGCCGAATCCGAAGAGAATGCCGAGAAAGCCGACGCCAATTCCCAAGCCGAAGCAGAGGAGGCCGATAGGGCTTATTTGGCTAAAGAAGACGTATGGTGTAAGGCCGAGCTGAAGAGCGACAAATACAAGGCTCTCCTCGATATGTTTGTTGGCGGCAACGTCGCCGGTGTGCAGAACTTTAACGCTCCTCTGGAGAACGGGAAATTCCGCGAAGTGCAAGGCCGTTTGCGTCGTCTGCAAAATCGCGAGGAAGCCGTTCGCGAGATGAAACGCCTTTCCGAAGATGGAACAGTGAAGGTAGCCGAACTGGCGAATGCTTTGAGGATGCTCTCTGATAGGGAACAGTATGCGGCTCCTAGGACTGTGCGCCCGGAACCTAATCGCGAAGGAAACAGAAAAGAGAAGACCTCCAAAGGTTCTAAAAAGCCTTCTGACGAGAAAAAGGAAGGCAGAATAACTGACCTATAACCAATGAAAACAGCCATTAAAATCATTCTGATAGCCGTCGTGCTGGCGGCTATTGCGGCGGCCATTCTGTTCTTTACCAAGGGCGTCGATACGTCGGAGGGCGAGAAGCCCATTGCCACTACCGCCTTCGAAAAACAGGTGGAGCGGCGAACGGCGGCCGAAGTGGCGGGCAAAACCTACGAAGAGGCCCGCTCCGGATTTGAATCCATTCTTGGCGACATTCGAACCGAGTCCGCCATAACCCTTGCCGACGGCTCGCGCAATCTCTCTGAAGCTGAAGAAGATAAGGCCAAGCGTATTCTCTTCTACGAATATGCGCCCATCTTTGCCCGGTACGCCGAAGGTTACTTCCAAAAGGCTTCGTGGGACGACGAACCCCTGAAAGCCTTGCGTACCGAAGCCCTCGAACTCGCGGCGATGAACATTGCCGAAAAACAGACGCCCATCGCGCAAACCCTCGCTTCCACGGCCCAAAACGTCGACGACTACTATGCCGCTTGGCAGGTGGCTCGTAGCGCGTCGGGCTGCACTTCCGTTGCGGGCATTAAGTCGATTGCCGCCTCGGCCCAGAAGTATCTGAAGGCCCCGCTGACCAACAATACCGCCTTGGCTTCTGCGCTGCGCGGAGCCGAGTCTGAAGCCAAGCGTGCCGCTGCTCGAAACATCGCCGCCCAGTGCAACCGCGTGGCCAACGGATATGCCGGCCACGGCAACTATTCTGCCTGGGTGAGTGCCTACAACGGAGCGATGGAAAAAATTCGCCAATACACTTCGGCTTACGGTACCAATAGCGAACTCTCGGCTGCCCAAAGTGCCCTGAATCGCGCCGACAATAACGCGCTGAACTATTATGAATATTAGTGCCGAAGAGTCCATTGCGGTATTTGCCTATTGCCCTTTGGCCTTGGGGCCGGGCAAAAGACAAATGCCGAGAACGTGAAAATAAATATCAAATCAACAACGCATATGAAACTAACGCAGAAAACCCTTCTCCTGCTCGCATTCTTTGGCTGCGTCTCAACTGCCGGAGCGCAGCAGGATGTGAGCGACTTGCTTAAAAAGAATTTTCAGGAAATCGACAGTCTGCAAGGTGTGATCCGTTCGCTCCAAGCCGAAGCCAAAGACGCTGCGGTCGACACGGCAGCCTTTGCCAAGCAGATTGCCCAAGCCAGAAAGGAGCGCGACAAGGCCAACGCCCGTGCCGACAAAGCCGAAAAGGAGCTCGCCGAATTTAAAACCAAGTTTGTGAACATCATCGACACGAAAATCTACAAACAGTGCCTGCTCTATCCGCTTACCCATCGATACAACGCCGACTATTGCCAAGAAGCCCTCGAAGCGGCCAACCTCTTCAAGAGCTCCGGCGTGCCTCTGAGCCAAGATTTTAACGAAGTCTACAAAACCTATGCACCGCTCGTGCGCGACTTTGGCAAATACAACGACGAGCTCATCAACTTTGTAGAAAGCGTGCTGAAACGCCACAAGCTGCTGAATGGCAAGCCAGTCACGCCCGACCAAATCACCAATATGAAGCAACAACTGCACGCGCTGCCCTACTATAAGAAGTGCTACGTCAATCGCAACCGTCCGCCCTACAACTCCATTCCCTACCTCGACGAAGCCGTAGAAAAGCTCGAGAAAGGGATGGGCAGCAAGAGCGAAGTGGAAGCCGTGCGCAAGATGCTGGAACCCAAGAAGAAAGCCAATTCCGAAGCCAATTCCGAAACTGAAACCAATTCGCAGCAATGAAACCCTACGTCTATTTGCTCGCGCTCTGCCTCGCGCTGCCCTGCGGAGAGGCACAGGCGCAGAAAAACAAGGAGAAAGCTTCGCTCACGCTGGCGAAGCGGCAGTTGGAGACGGGAAAGTATCGCCTGGCCTACGAAAACGCTCGGAAATACTTGCAGCAGCATCCCGGTTCCAACGAGGCGCAAAGCATTGTGGAACAGTGCGATTACTATCTGGAACAAGAACGGCAGCGCGAGCGCAGTGTCTACAACGAGGCTGTGGAGCGCGGCACCGAATCGGCCCTGCGTTCCTACATCTCCCAATATCCCAAGGGCGAATACAAAACCCAGGCCGAGAATCGCATTAAGGACTTGCGGCTATGGGACAGTGCGCGTCGGCTGAATACGCAGAGAGCCTACGAAGACTATCTCGCCAAATCGTCGGTGAAGGCCTATCGTGCCGAGGCCGAGGAGCGCATTGCCGACCTGAAAGCCGAGAGCGATTGGCGATTGGTGGAAAACTCCGACGACATCGATGCGCTCGACCGTTTTGTGTCCCGCTATCCCAATTCCTCCCATCGTCGCGCGGCTGACGCCCGTCTCCACCTCCTGCGGGGCGAGCGAGCCTATGCCAACGGGAATGCTGCCGAAGCCTACGAACATCTCGCGGCGGCCAAAGAGGCGGGCGTGCTGACTTCCCAAGCGCGCACCCATCTCGACGACGCGGCCGACTGTCTGAAGTATATGAAGGCCACGAAATCGGGCGAAGAAGCCGAACTGCAAGAATACTACAAAACTTCCACCAACCACGAGCGGCGCATCGAAGTGTCCAATCGGTTGGCTCTGCTGAAGGCTCGAAGGTTTAATCGAAAATCTTCGGAGAGCGACTTTGCCGTAGCCCTTGCCTATGCCAACGACGACGCCACGCGCTCGCAAGTGAACCGCTATGCCGATAAAGCCCGCGAAGCCCGTGCCGAATACGAACGCAAAAAGGCCGAAGAAGAGCGACAGAAGGCTATTCTCGAACGAAAACAAGCGCGCCGAGACTGGCGAAAAGACCGCTTGAGCCTGGGTGCTTCGCTGATTCTCGGAGCCGATGTAACCTCCGAATATCTTAACGAAGACGATCCGCCCACGATGTTCATTGCCGGAGCGGGACTGCGCTTCCGGCTGGGACGCCATACCGACATCGTGAACATACTCTTCGGCCTTGATTACCTATGCAATATGGGAGCCGACCCAACGGGTTACGACGATGAAGGCATCGACAATTTCTTCCATACGCTAAGCGCGAATGTTGCGCTCCATCTGAACACCTTCCGTGTGGGCAAACGCTGCAAATTCTATCTGGGCGGTTCGCTCAACTTCGGACTGCTCGCCAAGACCTCGAGCGACGAATTCGAACCCTTCCTGAACAAGAGTTTCCTCTCCGTCGACCCCACCATCGGACTTAGTGCGCGCCACGTCGACTTCGGCATCTTCTATCGTCTCTACCTCGGCGAAGACAAGCGGCTCTTCTCCTACAGCAAATCCTATCCCTACAACGGAGACATTGCCGGTGTGCGCCTAACCTTCTACGGTTCCCTCCTGAGATAAGAAAAAAATAATTGTTACCTTTGACCTGTTACCTTTGACCTGATATGAAATGTCCACATTGCGGGCGCGAGCTCACCGGCGACGACTCGCGCTGCCCTCGTTGCGGAATGCCCATCGCGCAATCCGTCGAAAGTTATACGCCGACCAACACACAAAACACGCAGCCTGCCTACCAACAGCCAGCGCGGCAACCCGCTTACGAACAACAGCCTGCCTACGAATACGCGCCGCAGCCTGCCTACTATGAGCCTGCTGTCGAGCGTTCGCGCGGATTTCGCCCGTGGGTGGTGATCGTGCTTGGCGCCCTCGTGCTTGCCCTTGGCGGAGTGGTGGCCTACCTGCTCATTAATCGAGGAGGAGAAAAAGAGGCTACCACAGAAGAAGTTGCCAACGCTCAAACGTCAACTGTTGAAAGCCAAGAGTTCACCTCGCCCACGCTGGGCACCTACGTCTACACGGGTCCCGTCGTCACCGACGCTACGGGTCAGCTTGTGCCCAACGGACACGGACGCGCTGAGTTCCGCAAGGGCGACTTTGCTGGTGCTACCTACGAAGGGCCCTTTGTGCTCGGCGCGATGGACGGTGTGGATGCGGTCTACTTTTTCGACAATGGCGACCGCTTCGAAGGAACCTTTCACAACAACCTCTTCGACTACGGCACCATCCGTCTGAAGTCTACGGGACAAACCTTTACAGGGCCCTTTAAGGACGGCGAGCCCGACGCAGAGCGGGGAACCTGGAAATAAAACCTCCTAATGCTATTTCTGAAGATGAAAAAAATTCTTTTGATACTCCTGCTCTTCTGCCTGCTCGCTCCGTTTGCATCGGCGCAGAAGAAGATAGTCTCGGCCCCCACCAAGACTACCAAGGCCACTGCCACAACTACGACGGTTGCAAAGGCCAAGACGCCTGTTAAGTCTGCGGCCAAGAAGAAGGCTGTTGCGGCCAAAAAAACTGCTCCTCGCGCGGCTGTGGCCCCCAAGAAGGAATGGTACGACGATATGGGCGGCGAAGAAGACGCTGTCGATACTATTGCCGCGGCATACGTCGACGACTACGAAGCCCCCATCTATATGAGTACCGACGAGTTCTGCGAAGCCGTGGCGGATATGGTGGACTACAACCTTGCGACGGGTATGCCAGCCGACCTGCTCTCCTTCTCCCGCTCCGAGCATTTTGGAAGCGAATACATCGACATTACTGTGAAGTGCTACGAAGGTCCAATACAAACAACCAAACAGCTGACTCGACGGGCCGAGAAGCTCGACGACGATAAAGTGCAGGAGACCGTTGCCGATATTTTCAAAGTGATCGTTGCTACCAACAAAAAGAAGGATACGTACGACCGCGAACAGGCTGCGAAGGCTGAACTGCAGGCTAAGCGGGCGAAGAGCGTAAAGGACTTCGACAGCAATTTTCGAAGCTATATGAAAGTTCAAGAGAAGCAGGCCAACGCTGCGCGCGACGAATACGAAAAACTGCGCGACGAGGTGCTCGCCAAGTCCAAGCGCGCCGCTCGCAAAGACCTGGACAAAGTTCTCGCCACTTGCCGCAACTACGAGAGCGTGTTGAATACAGTGAACTTGAACTACTACAACGCCCAGCAGGCTCTCGTAAAGTTGGCCGCCGACGAAGCGCGCACCTCTATGCCTGAGGTGGCCAAATTCGAAGTAACCAACTACGGTGACATTCCCTATATGCCGATGCTGGACGGCAACCAGCCCGACTACCAAACGTTCTTCCGCCAACACGACGAGCATTTTGAAAAGATGCGCACCGAACATCTGCGCCGACTCGACGACTACTCCTACCGCGTGAACTCTTTTACGAAATAATCTCCCGTCTATGAAAAGATTTTGACCTATAGGTCTTTTCTTGGCATTGAAGAATAAACTAAGCATGAAAGAACAGGAATCCCTTTGAAAGAATCCCCTGTTTATGCGTGTTCTCTAACAGTCATTTTCTTTATGGTGTAGCTTCCCTGCAGAGTAATATCTTTGTTATTACTGTCCGCTAAAAACATTGATGTAATCCGAAAAAGAATGGGCTGATGCCTTCACAGGTGTCAGCCCAAAATGTTACTTTTGCAATTGGGTTAAAAC
>Ga0065708_1006579_pt1 | contig 21420 bp, 14 predicted proteins | sample Hoacrofraction12_2_FD_59095 | JGI IMG/M metagenome (GOLD analysis project Ga0065708, IMG submission 59095) | Hoatzin crop microbial communities from Cojedes, Venezuela, sample from fiber fraction 12 v1 | ecosystem: Host-associated > Birds > Digestive system > Esophagus > Crop | place: Venezuela... | reverse complement strand
CGTGTTAACAAATGTAAATGATATGAGATAGAAAATTATCTCACGTGAGATAGATTTTTATCTCACGTGAAATAAATTTGTAAACAGCGCTTTTGGGAACGAAAAAAAACGAGTTAAATTTCTATTTTGCGTGAAAAAATTGCACAAATCAGCGCTTTTGTGCAGCGATTTAACGTTCTACAACCAAAATTCACGAGTGTTAATTGCATAATTCTTGTATAATAAACCAAAATCTCGCTTTTCTGCCAAATTTTAACATTTAGAACATCGACAAAATTTACGCATGAAAAATCTTTACAAAAACNTGCCCCANTTTTCTATCTCAAAAAACGGCAAAAAAAGCCCATTTTTCCGTATGCAAAATTTTGCATATTTTTTTGCATATATGCATAAANTGTCGCGCNATCTCCAATCAATCTGACAGCCACGCATGCANGCGCGCGAACATTTTTCTACTAAAAAAGTATAATTTTACTACAAAACGCATGCTGTTTGTAGAAAAAACCTTTACTTTTGCGTAATACCAACGATAAAAACACCATTATCTATATTTTTATTATGAAAGTAAAAACACTCTTAACAGTCGCTNTGCTGCTGGTATGCAGTTTAGCGCACGCACAGATGCAGCTTCCCCCGATTCCCGTTGATAAAGATGTGAGAATAGGTAAGCTCGACAACGGATTAACTTACTACATCCGCTACAACAACTGGCCAGAACACCGCGCTAATTTNTATATAGCGCAAAAAGTTGGCAGCATCCAAGAAGAAGAAAGCCAACGCGGACTGGCGCATTTCCTTGAACACATGGCGTTCAATGGCTCTGATAATTTCAAAGGCAATAGCTTGATAGAATATTTGCGTTCTATTGGCGTTGCGTTTGGTGCAGATTTGAATGCTTATACATCGATTGACCAAACGGTTTATAACATAGACAATGTGCCAACCACGCGTCAGAGCGCGCTCGATTCATGCTTGCTGATTCTGAGAGATTGGGCTGACGGACTAACGCTCGATCCCGAAGAAATTGACAAAGAGCGTGGCGTTATTCATGAAGAATGGCGACTTCGCACAAGCGCTAATAGCCGCATGCTNGAACGCAACTTGCCAGCGCTATATCCTAACTCTAAATATGGCGTGCGNTATCCTATCGGATTGATGAGCGTCGTTGACAANTTTAAATATCAAGAATTGCGCGATTATTACGAGAAGTGGTATCATCCAACCAATCAAGGAATTATCGTTGTTGGNGATGTAGATGTGGATCACACTGAAGCGATGATNAAAAAGCTGTTTGGTCCAATCACAAACCCAGACAATGCAGCGCCAATTGTTGACGAGCCAGTGCCAGATAACGACGAGCCAATCGTGATTATCGACAAAGACAAAGAGCAAACGTCGAGTGNTCNTNAATATCTTCTTCAAACACGATGTTTTTCCAACNCAGATGAAAAACTCGGCAGCCTATCTGATGTATAATTTCGTAGTCAATGCAGCGACAAACATGCTGAATCAGCGTCTGGATGAGGTGAAACTCAAAGCCGATTGCCCATTCACCAGCGCTTATACATACGATGGCNCTTATATTTATAGTAANACAAAAGACGCATTCACGATTGGCGTTGAGCCAAAAGACATGTCGAAGATTGCCGACTGCGTTCAGGCNGTTCTCGTTGAAGTTCGCCGCGCAGCAGAGTATGGCTTTACCGCTACGGAATACGATCGTTTCAAACAGAACTACTTGAGTCGTTTGGAGCAAAGCTATGCAAACAAAGACAAACGCACNAATTCGCAACTCTATCGCGAGATTTTGGGACATTTCTTAGAGCAAGATCCNTTGCCATCGATCGACTATTCTTATCAGACAATGAAGCAACTCGTTCCTGCAGTGCCACTCGAGGCTGTTAACCAAACGATTAAAGAATTTATCCCTGCAGACAACAAAAATATGGTCATTCTTAATTTCAACAACGAGAAGGACGGCAATGTTTATCCTACTAAAGAAGGATTGCTAAGCGCTGTTGCAGCNGCACGAGCAGCCGATATCCANCCGTTTGTTGACAANACGAAGAACGAACCGCTTATCTCTAAACTTCCGAAAGCAGGTAAAGTAAAGAGCGAAAAGCAAGTGCCAGCANTGGGATACACTGAGTTGACGCTGTCGAATGGCGTGAAAGTTTTGCTCAAACAAACCGACTACAAGAAAGACCAAGTGCTGATGAGTGGCGAAGGACCTGGCGGNAGTTCGCTTTATAGTGGAACAGATTTGACAAACACTGATTTGTTCGACGAAGCCATNGGCGTTAGCGGTCTGGGCAACTTCTCCAGCACCGAATTGCAGAAGGTTCTCGCTGGTAAGATTGCGAATGCCAANCTCTCGATGAGCGAACGCCACATGAATATCTCGGGCAACGCTTCACCGAAAGACGTAGAAACGATGTTGCAGATGACCTATCTGTATTTCACAAACATCAATAAAGATCAGCAATCCTACGACAATATGATTCAGCAGTATCAAGTTGCGCTCAAAAACCGCGAGCTTAATCCTGACATCGCATTGAGCGACAGTCTTACTGCTACGCTCTACGGTCACGATCCACGCATGAAACCGCTCACTCTCGACCGTCTGGGCGAAGCAAACTACGACCGTATTCTCGCCATGGCTAAGGAACTGACCAAGAGTGCTGCNGGTTGGACTTTTATCATCGTAGGAAATTACGACGAAAAGACCATCCGTCCGCTTATCTGCCAGTATCTCGGTGCGCTTCCAACGAAAGGAAAAGTTGCTGATGGTAAACGCCTGTCGAAAATGGTTGAAGGAACAGTAGAAAACATCTTCCAGCGCAAACAGGAAACGCCGAAATCAACCGCTTACATGATTTGGGACAACACAAAGATGGCATATACGCAGCAAAACATCACGAACGCGAGTCTTGCTGGACAGCTTCTCAGCATGATTTATCTGAAGAAAATTCGCGAAGAAGCGAGCGCTGCTTATTCATGTGGTGCACAAGGCAGCATGAACCCTGCAGAAGACTACAACAGCATAACGCTTTTGGCTTACTGTCCGATGAAACCAGAAATGAAAGACGTTGCTTTNAAGATTATGAGCGAAGAAGTTCCAAATCTGGCAAACAACGTTGACGCTGAAATGCTGCAGAAATGCAAAGAAACAAGCGTGAAAAACTATAACGACGCATTGAAAAACAACCGTACTTGGATGTCAGCCATCAAGAACTACGACAAATACGGAATCGATCAGCTGAACGGACGCGANGAAGTCATTAAGTCGCAAACGCCAGAGACCATCAAAGCGTTTATGAAAGAGTTCTTACAGAACAGCAATAAGGTTACAGTAGCNATGCTTCCTGCAGAGTAATTTTCGGATTACACCTTATTATATATATACGCGCGCGTGCGTGTCGTTTCGAAACGACACGCACTTTTTTTTGGATTTACCATAATTATGTGCTAATTTTGCGCGCAAAATCAACAGAAATTAAATAGTTATATATGAGTTACTTGTTTAGTTCGGAATCCGTTTCCGAAGGCCATCCCGATAAAGTGTGTGATCAGATTAGTGATGCATTGCTCGACCAATTTCTTGCNTACGACCCGCAATCGCATTGCGCAATAGAGACTTTCGTAACGACTGGTCAGGTGATGATCATGGGCGAAGTTACCAGCAACGAATACATCGATNTGCAAACTATTGCACGAAGAACCATCCAAAAAATCGGTTATACCAAATCCGATTATAAGTTTGATAGCGAATCGTGTGGCGTCTTGACAGCCATACATGAGCAAAGTGGCGACATCAATCGCGGCGTTTCACGTGAAAAAGCAGAAGATCAGGGTGCTGGAGATCAGGGAATGATGTTTGGTTATGCAACAAACGAAACNTCGAACTATATGCCTGTNTCGATAACGCTTGCGCATCTGATTATGCAAACGTTGGCTGACATTCGTAAAGAGCATAAAGTAATGCTGTATCTCCGTCCCGACGCAAAAAGTCAAGTGACGATTGAGTACAGCGATGAAGGCATTCCGCAGCGCATTCACACGATTGTGGTCAGCACGCAGCACGANCAGTTTCTCGATGACGATGAAGCGATGTTGAAACAGATTAAAGACGANGTGCTAAACATACTCATTCCGCGCGTAAAAGCACAATGCGANGAAAAAGTGCTTGCGCTTTTCAANGATAACATCAANTACTNCGTTAACCCAACAGGCAAATTCGTTATTGGTGGACCAGCTGGCGATACGGGTTTAACGGGACGCAAAATTATTGTAGATACATACGGCGGCAAAGGCGCGCATGGCGGTGGNTCATTTAGCGGTAAAGATCCGAGTAAAGTGGATCGTAGCGCTGCTTACGCTGCACGTTACATCGCTAAAAACATGGTTGCTGCTGGTGTTGCAGATGAAGTATTGTTGCAACTCAGNTATGCGATTGGCGAACCTGAACCAGTTAGCATCTACATTAACACGTATGGCAGAAGCCACGTAGCGTTGACCGATGGCGAAATTGCAGAAAAAATTAAGCAGAACTTCTCGTTCCGACCACATAACATAGAAAAGCGATTGAAATTGCGTCAACCTATGTATAAAGAAACCGCAGCCTACGGTCACATGGGACGTAAAAACGAGGTGGTTCGCAAGCAATTTACGAGTCTATACCACGAGACTCGCGATATTGATGTAGAGCTTTTCACTTGGGAAAAGCTTGATTTGGTTGACAAAATGAAATCAATCTTCGGCATCTAACGCGTATGTTGCCAGCTGATTCTGTTGTTGTAGCGCCGCGTCCTGTGGTGAAAGCAAAACCGCAAGCGCGTTTGACGCCAGCGCAAGTGGTGAAATGGATGCCGAAAGACGCCACACCGCAACAACTGGACTCAGCAATACAGCGNCATATCAAGGCTTCGCCAATCCATTGGAGCAAGAAGCCAGACACATTGCATCTGCCTGGACTGCCAGGTCACGATCCGCGCGATGTTGAACTGCCNATCTACTACGAGCAAACATACGTTTCGCAAGCGCCACACTATCATCCAGAAGTGAAAGGTGGTGCGCGAGGNGTGTCGGGCAATGAGATACCNTATTCCTTCGCGCGCGATAATATTATAATAGGTGTACTCNTNGCGTGCTTTCTNCTCACTACAATCGCATTTGCTAAAGGCAGCAAAGAATTGTGGAAGCGTTGNAAAAATTTCTTCTATCAACCGCGCGAGAAAACGTCATCCTACGCTGCTGCAGCCACGTTCGAGAAACACTCGTTGCGGCTTCTCATNGTGCAAACGTGTTTNTTGTTTTCGCTTCTCATTTATTGCGCCGTCGATAAAGGCTTACGACCAACGCTGTACATTGATCGAGCACAACTACTTGGNCTGCTTGTGCTGATAATGATTGNGTATTTCTTANTGAAAACGTGGATTTACCGTTTTGTTAATTGGGTTTTCTTCGACAAAACCAAATATAAAACTTGGCTGGGCGACTTTCTTTTTTTGTTAGGTGCATGCGGCATTATTTTATTTCCAGCAACGCTCGCGCTCGTGTTTTACGATGTGTCGCTCAAAAATATATCTTATTTTGTCATCGCAGTAGTAATTTTGTTCAAAATCTTCGTATTCTACCGCTCTTTCATCATCTTTTTTAAGCGAAAAAACGCGTATCTGCAAATAATTTTGTACTTTTGCGCACTCGAAATTGTTCCAGTACTTTTGTTGTATGGAGCGTTGAAAATTTCGTTACAGTATTTAAGCATCACAATTTAAGTCGATGAAGAAGAAAATCTTGGTATCTCAGCCGCAGCCCACAAGCGATAAATCGCCATACTATAGCATTGCGCGCGATTTTAATGTGGATTTGGTTTTCCGCCCATTCTTTAAAGTGGAAGGTCTTAGTGCGAAAGAATTTCGTCAACAGAAAATCAACATCCAAGATTACACCGCTGTAGTTTTCACATCACGTCACGCCATCGACAATTTCTTCAAACTTGCCAAGGAAATGCGCATTACGATTCCCGATGACATGAAATATTTTTGCGTCATCGAGACAATAGCATTGTATATCCAGAAGTACGTGCAGTATCGCAAGCGTAAAGTTTTCTTCGGATCAACAGGAAAAATTGCCGATNTGCTGCCTGCTATGCTAAAGCATAAGAACGAGAAATTTCTCGTGCCNNTGAGCAGTGTGCATAACGATGAAATCAAAGATTTGCTCGATGCGAAAAATTTGCAACACACCGAGTGCGTGATGTATCGAACGGTAAGTAACGACTTCACTGCCGAAGAAGCCAAAGACTTTAACTACGACATGCTTCTCTTTTTTAGNCCAACTGGCGTTCGCTCGCTGCTGAAAAATTTTCCTGAATTCAAGCAAGGCGATATTAAAATAGGTGCATTCGGTCCGTCAACCGCAAGCACCGTNAAAGAAGCAGGTCTGAGATTAGATTTTGAAGCACCTACAAAAGAAAATCCTTCTATGACAGGTGCGTTGCGCGCTTACTTAAATACGCTCACTAAGTCGTAACGATGTCGGAACATTGCTTACGTTTCCCCAAAAAAGAACGAATCTGTAGNGACAAAGCCATTAGCCAACTTTTTGGAAGTGACTGTAGTCGCTCGGTAGTGAATTATCCTGTTCGCGCCGTTTATCGTTTTCTGTCGGAAACAAGCAGCAATACGCCCGTACAAGTACTCATTAGCGTGCCAAAGCGTTATCTGCGACATGCGGTGCANCGCAATGCGATGAAAAGAAAGATGCGCGAAGCGTATCGTTTGCATAAATCGCTGCTCAAACTCGATGAATCAACGCAACGGTTGCATCTCGCGCTCATCTGGATTAGCGACAAAACAGCCGATTACGCGACAGTTGAAAACANGGTTTGCTCACTGCTGCAGCGCATTAGCGAGAACCATCAAGAAAGCGAGGCGCAACAATGACAAAACTCTCGAAATCGATAGCGAAATTGATGATCTTTCCGATTTTGTTNTATCAGAAATGCATCTCGCCTTATACACCACCATCNTGCCGATTCACGCCAACCTGCTCGGAATATGCNAAAGAGGCGTTGCTGAAGCATGGACCTATCAAAGGATCGCTGCTGGCTATCTGGCGCATCTTGCGATGCAATCCTTGGGGAGGCAGCGGTTACGATCCCGTNCCATAAGAAAAAGATTCACCTATTATATTATTCAATCAATCAATCGATGAAAAAAAACTTTGTTGAAGAACTGAAATGGCGCGGCATGTTAGCCCAAATCATGCCAGGAACAGAAGAATTGTTACAGAAAGAGTTGGTTACCGCTTATTTGGGAACCGATCCGACAGCCGATTCCTTGCACATCGGACACTTATGTGGCATCATGATGCTCCGCCACTTGCAGCGTTGTGGCCACAAACCTATTATTCTCGTTGGTGGCGCAACGGGTATGATTGGCGATCCATCAGGAAAAAGTCAGGAACGCAATCTACTCGATTCTGAAACACTCTACCACAATCAGGAATGCATTAAACGCCAAGTTGCGAAGTTTCTCGACTTCGANGATGCAGGTCCAATAGCAGCCGAAATGGTTAATAACTACGACTGGATGAAGGACTTTACGTTCCTCGATTTCGCTCGTGAAGTTGGAAAACACATCACTGTCAATTATATGATGGCAAAAGAGAGCGTGCAACAACGTCTAAACGGAACAGCACGCGATGGTTTGTCGTTCACAGAGTTTACTTATCAGTTGCTGCAAGGNTANGATTTCTTGCACTTGTACCAGACTAAAGGTTGCAAACTGCANCTNGGCGGTAACGANCAATGGGGAAACATGACTACTGGTACGGAACTCATTCGTCGTACNCTGGGACAGGAAGCTGAAGCATACGCTTTGACTTGCCCNTTGATTACAAAAGCCGANGGAAAGAAGTTTGGTAAAACCGAAAGTGGCAACGTTTGGCTCGATCGTAATCGTACAACACCTTANGCGTTCTATCAGTTCTGGCTGAATGTCAGCGATGAAGAAGCAGAACGCTATATCAAAATTTTCACATCGCTCGAGAAAGACGAAATCGANNGCATNATCGCCGAACANAAAACCGATCCTGGTCGTCGTGTTCTGCAGCGTCGCTTGGCAGAAGAAGTGACAGTTATGGTTCATTCTAAGGAAGATCTCGACATGGCAGTTGAAGCATCGAATATATTGTTTGGCAAAGCNACGAAAGAAAGCTTGCTTAAACTCGACGAACAAACGCTTCTCGATGTTTTTGCTGGTGTACCACANTTCACTTTNACGAAAGATCAACTNGGCAAGCAAGCAGTTGAACTCTTCACGCAAGACGCGCCAATCTTCCCAAGCAAAGGTGAGATGCGCAANCTCGTGCAAGGCGGTGGCGTAAGCTTGAACAAAGAACGTCTGCAAGCTTTCGACAGCGTTATCACAGCCGAAGACCTCATCGATGGCAAGTATTTGCTCGTGCAGCGCGGCAAGAAAAACTACTATCTCNTGACAGTAAACTAAAAANTTGCGTGTTTCTACGCGCGCGTTATTATAAAAAAGGAGAAAAAATTTGCGGTTGACAAAAAAAACATTAACTTTGCACCGCAATTTTTACAAGAATTGAGAGTTTGGACCGTGGTGTAACGGTAACACTACAGATTTTGGTTCTGTCATTCCGCGTTCGAATCGCGGCGGTCCAACATAAAAAAAAGAAGCGATCCTAACGGGTCGCTTCTTTTATTGTCATAAATGTTTCAATTATTTTACTGCTTTTGCTAAGTCAGCACCAGCTTTGAATTTTGCAACTTTCTTTGCTGGAATCTTGATAGCTTTCTTTGTTGCTGGGTTGACACCTTGGCGTGCAGGGCGTTTTACAACATCAAAAGTTCCGAAGCCAATCAGCTGAACTTTTTCACCTTTTTTCAATGCGCCTTTTACAGCGTCCAATGTAGCATCAAGTGCTTTTTTTGCATCAGCTTTTGTCAAACCTGCATTTTCTGCAATCTTTGCAACTAATTCTGTTTTGTTCATAATTTTAAAATATTAAAAGATTAATAAGATAAATAAAGTCTTTATTTTGAGACAAATATACTTAAACATTTAATAAAAACAAATAAAAATGTAAGAAAAGTGCAGTTTTTTGTCAATTTTTGTCGTTTCAGAGCCAAAACGGACGTCATTTAAGGAGTTTTTTCGTAATTTTGCCGTCGCAACAAACACAAAGCGCTTAAATAATAAGGTTATGCGTAATTTTCCAACGGTTACAAAAAATTTGCTAATCATCAATGGTCTGGCGTTTTTAGCGTGCTATCTTTTTGGCGTTGACCAGTATGGTGGTTTTAAATTAAATGATATTTTAGGATTGCACTTCTTCATGGCATCCGATTTCCANATCTATCAACTCTTNACTTACATGTTTATGCATGCCAGCTTCTCGCATCTGTTTTTTAACATGTTTGCACTGTGGATGTTTGGCAGAATAGTAGAGAATGTTTGGGGTGGAAAAAAGTTTCTATTTTATTACATTTTTTGCGGAATTGGTGCAGGATTATTACAAGAAATTGCACAGTTCTTTTCGGTGTACTATATGTTTAATTCTGCTGCCACTGCNTCCCTCAGTTTTGGACAAGCNATCCAGATCATGCATCAGTCTGCTTCGAGTCTGAATGGACTGACAACNGTTGGCGCATCTGGTGCGATTTATGCTGTATTGCTNGCGTTTGGCATGTTGTTTCCAAACGAAAAAATCTTTATCATACCCATTCCCGTTCCTATCAAAGCGAAATGGNTCGTTATTGGTTATGCAGTAATCGAACTGGTTTCGGCAATCGCAACGCCAGGCGATCAAGTGGCTCACTTGGCGCACTTAGGTGGCATGCTGTTTGGTTTCTTCCTGATTCGATATTGGCAGAAACATCCCGACGCACACTATTCTCGCAGTCGTGGNGAGCAGATTTTCGAAGATCTTCAGCAGCGTTGGGAACAGCGNAAGTCGCGCTCGGCGAATCAGAATGACGTTTTGAACGAAAGCGACTTNGATAGTTACGAAGAAGTTGACACGCAACAAGATGAGATTGATGCNATTCTCGACAAAATCCGACAGTCTGGCTACGACAGTTTAACGAACGAAGAAAAGCAAAAGTTGTTNGATCAGCGCAAGTAGATGAAACAGATTCTCAAAGTCTTTTTNCGCATCGTTGCCATCGCCAACATCCTCGCTATTTTGCTGCTTTTGTTTGTTGGTTTTGCTGGAAAAATCAATCCAGCCACACATCCCACGATTTCCAATCTAAACGCNCTGTTTCCAATTGTTTTGATTGTCAATCTCGGTTTCCTGCTTTTTTGGATTATCTTTAAGTTTCGCAAAGTTTGGNTGCCNNTTCTCGGTCTTATCTTGTGCTACCANCCCGTCAGAACGTATTTCCCGCTCAACGTTCCACACGAATTGCCCGACAGTTGCGTGAAAGTGGTGTCGTATAACGTGGCGATGTTTGGCGGACTCAATGGAAAACTCGATCCAAACCCCATCGTTGACTATCTCTTAGACCAAAATGCCGACATCATCTGCCTTCAGGAAGGTGGCGATAACTACGAGGGGCGCGTAGGTTATCGAATGAAAGACGCCTATCCCTATCACGACACTGCTGGCATACGCTGTAACGAAGACGTTTTAGTGCTTTACAGCCGCTATCCCATCNTTCACAAAGAGCGAATNCCGTATCCTTCGGCTGGCAATCATTCTTCTGCGTTCACCATCGACATGGATGGCGAAGAAGTCATCATCATCGGCAATCATTTCGAGACGACCGACATCGGTAACGAAGACAAAGCCAACTTCAAACGCATTGTGAAAGGCGAACTAAAAGGNGATAGCGCGAAGCTGGAGACNCANACGCTGTTCGAAAAACTNAAACTTTCGTCAACCATTCGCGGTCCGCAAGCCGACGCGGTGGCGCAATACATTCGCAAACACGCCTACCAGAGCATTCTCTGCATGGGCGANTTCAACGATGGACCGCTTTCGTACAGCCATCAGACCATTGCCAAAGANCTGAACGACTGCTACAGAATGGCAGGCAATGGCGCTGGATTCAGCTTTAATTACGATAAAATTCTGGTGCGCATCGACCACTTTTTCTGTTCCGACGATTGGCAACCGATTCGATGCAAAGTGGATCGGAAAATGAAGCTTTCCGACCACTATCCCGTCATTTGCTACCTGAAAAAACGGTCTTCCAANTAAACNATTCTTGCACAATNGAATTTCCGTTGCCGTCGTTTTCATTTTCATTCAAAAGCAACGGAAACGCAACGCTCNTGCAACAGAAAAACAANACGCNGATTTTCGCATATTTATACGCTTTTTCTGTATAAAAATACGNTGAATTTTTCCNNCAAAAAAACGCGCATTTTTTTGTTAATTTTGNCGTTTTTCATTCGAAATTGCACACTCGAAAAAAGTGTGCAACGAAAAATCTTTACAAAAAACGCCGATTTTTTGCACAAATTCGGCNGTTTGTGCAAAAATTTTACATAAATTAAGAAAAAAGGTCGCCATTTTTGCTTCCGAAAAATGGCCGTTTTTCGATCAAAAACGACTGAGATATTTTTGAAAACGACTCGGAAATTTTTAAAAACGACTCGTTTTTGAAAAAAGACCCCGAAAAACACCCCTCAAAAACATGCGATTTTGGTCGCTAAAAAATTTTTTGGCGAAAAAAATCAAAAAATAGNGCATTTTTTTCTGCCCNAAANACNCCAAAAAACTGCATAAATATACATTTTTANCCTTGCGTTTTCCGACCGAAATTCATAAAAAACTGATACACATTTTTAAAAAAAGGGCTCTTGATTGTTGCTTTCAAAAAAAAATACGTATTTTTGCACGTCAATTCCGACAATAAATTTTAGAGGTAAATAGAATAATCAAAATAAATTAGAAAATGCAAAACAAAGGACTCGTCATTTGCGTAGCAGTCTTATTGACGCTTGCAAGTATCTTCTATCTGTCTTTTTCTGCAGCNACGGGCTATTATGACCGCCAAGCTGCAAAGCTAAAAGACCCTATTGCGCAGCAAGATTACAAAGACTCAGTGAAATATCTGGGTATTTATTCTTATCAAAAATGTCTTGAGACGCAAATCGGACTTGGTCTTGACTTGAAAGGCGGTATGAACGTCATTCTNGAAGTTTCTGTTCCAGACGTTCTCGAAACCTTAGCCGACCACAAACAAGATCCAGCTTTCCTCAAATCGATGCAGGAAGCAAAGGCAGAAGAAGAAAATAGTCAGAGTGACTTCATTAAATTGTTTATNGACGCTTACCATCGTAATGCAAAAGGACATAGTCTTGCAGAAATTTTTGCTACACAACANCTGCAAGGCAAGGTAAGCCCACAAAGTACAGANTCAGAGGTAGAAAAAGTGCTTCGCGAAGAAGTGCAAGCTGCCATCGACAACTCGTTCAACGTTGTTCGTACACGTATCGACAAGTTTGGTGTAGTACAACCAAACATCCAAAAGCTTGAAGGACAACANGGTCGTATCATGGTAGAAATGCCAGGTATTCGCGAACCAGAGCGTATGCGTAAGTTGTTGCAAGGAAGCGCNAACCTCGAATTCTGGGAGACCTATAATTCAGACGAAATTATCCCATATCTTCAGCAGCTCGATCAACGTTTGTTGAACGAAGGACTGGATACTACAGCCACAACTGCACAAGCTGACACCGCAAANGCTGAANCTGCGAAGCCAGTTGCNGACTCTAAATTTAAGCTGAAGAAAGACGCAACCAAAACTGAAGTAAAAGAAAGCACTGAAGCACAAATCGCTGAGGCTAAAAAGCAACATCCATTGCTCGCTATCCTTCAACCAACAGGCGCAGGACAGCTGAGTATCGTTGGATTTGCAAACGTTCGCGACACAGCTGAAATCAATAAGATGCTCCATTCAGACATTGCAAAGCAAGTGCTGCCATCCGACTGCAAATTGCTTTGGAGTGCNATTCCAACCGACATGCTTAACGCTAAAAACTACTTCGAACTGCACGCTATCAAAGTGACAACGACCAACGGTCGCGCACCACTCGAAGGTGACGTAGTGAAAGACGCNAAAGACGAGTTCAACCAGCTCACTGGTGCGCCTGAAGTAAGTATGAGTATGAACTCAGAAGGNGCACGTCGCTGGGCTCAGCTGACAAAAGCCAACGTNGGTAAAGCCATCGCTATCGTGCTCGACGACGCNGTTTATTCAGCACCTCGCGTTAANCAAGAAATCGANGGTGGTAACTCATCAATCTCTGGTAACTTTACCATTGAGATGACGAAAGACCTCGCCAACACGCTGAAGTCAGGTCGTATGCCTGCACCTGCACGTATCGTGCAAGAAGAAGTTGTAGGACCTACACTTGGTGCTCAGTCAATCAAACAGGGAATTATTTCATTCATCATCGCCTTCGTTCTCTTGATGATGTACATGGTATTGATGTATGGCTTNATCCCAGGTATGATGGCTAACTGCGCATTGCTTGTCAACCTGTTCTTCACGCTTGGTATTCTGACCTCATTCCAAGCCGCTCTGACCATGTCTGGTATCGCTGGTATGGTGCTTTCGCTTGGTACGGCGGTGGATGCTAACGTGCTGATCTACGAACGTATCAAAGAAGAAATGCGTGCTGGTAAACAAATCAAGCAAGCANTGGCAGAAGGATACAAAAACGCGTTCTCGGCAATCTTCGACTCGAACTTGACGAGTATCATCACNGGCGTTATCCTTTACATCTTCGGTACTGGTCCTATTCGTGGTTTCGCAACAACNTGGATTATCGGTATTGTCTGCTCGTTCTTCACAGCAGTTTATCTGACACGTCTCGTTTACGAGCATCAGATGAAGAAGGATCGCTGGCTCAACNTGAAGTTCTACACCAATATTTCAAAGAACTTGATGCAGAACACACACTACAAATTTATGTCGATCTACAAGAAAACNTTNGCTGTTTGTCTTGCTGCTATCGCCATCTTCGTAGTTAGTTTGTTCTTGCAAGGACTTAGCCGAAGCATTGACTTCACTGGTGGTCGCAACTACGTTATCCAGTTCGAAAATCCTGTAGAACCTGAGCAGATTCGTACNATTATCGCTGAGGCTTTCCCAGAATCAACAACTGGTGCACTTGCACTCGGAACCGATAACAAGACAATCCGAATCTCAACCAACTACAAGATTGAGAGCAANAGCCCAACTGTTGACGACGAAGCAGAAACTATTCTTTACAATGCATTGAAGAAAGCTGGTCTCGTATCGCAACCTGACGTTAAAGCATTCAAAAATCCAGATATCCGACAGGGTGGCTCAATTATCAGCAGTACAAAAGTNGGACCGTCTGTTGCAAAGGATATCACATACGGCGCATTCATCAGCGTATTCATTGCTCTGATNGCCATCTTCTTGTACATCCTGCTCCGATTCCGCAACGTTGCGTTCTCAGTTGGTTCAATTGTAGCGCTGGCATTCGANGCCTTCNTCGTAATTGGTTTCTTCTCGCTGCTGCAGAAGGTNATGCCGTTCTCACTTGAAGTGGATCAGACTTTCATCGGTGCAATCCTGACCGTTATTGGTTACTCAATCAACGANAAAGTGGTTGTATTCGACCGTATTCGTGAGAACTTGCGACTCCATCCTAAACAGGATATCCAAAAAGTATTCAACGACAGTATCAACCAAACGTTGGCTCGTACCATCAACACCTCGTTCTCTACCCTCATCGTGTTGCTCTGNATCCTCTTCATTGGTGGATCAAGCATCAAGGGCTTTGCATTCGCAATGACACTCGGTGTAATCTTCGGTACGTTGAGTTCAATCTTCATCGCATCTCCTATCGCTTATCTCGTAATGGGTAGAAAGATTAAGACAGAACCTGAAGTTGCAGAAAAAGAANTTGNNAAAAAGAAATAAGACGCAATAAANTGCAAACATAAGAAAAGTCGCATCCNAACNGGGTGCGACTTTTTTTTTGTTTGTNTTGTATAAGAAATAAAATTTTAATCCTTTATATCCGAAGTCAATNTCGTGTAGAACTGCTCGACAATCTCAAGCATGTCGTGCGGCAAGTACGAATAGGCTTTCTCAGCCANTTCATCTGGAATGTCATACATTGCTTCTGCGATGCTACCGCATATCGCTGCTTTCGTATCTGTGTCACCGCGCGCCATAACTGCATTGCGTATTGCGCTCTCGAAGTCTTCTGCATCCAAGAAGCAACGAATTGCGGCTGGAACTGTTTCTTGGCACGTTGCATCGAAATGCCCCAGCGCGCCAATCCTATTGATATCTTTCAGCGAAGGAATGTCATAGTCGAAATTCTTTTTAATCGCGCTTTTNAAGTCACCTTTATGCAATCGGCACGTGCGCAACCAATAAATNAACGTAGCCACACACTGCGCTCCCTTAATGCCTTCGCGATGGCAATGACTGACAAGCGCNGTCTTCTCGGCTTCATGCAAAACTGTTTGATAATCATCAAAAAGCCAACCCACNGGACTTACGCGCATAGCGCTACCATTNCCAAACGAACTCTGCGGTTGCGGATCGTCTTGCTGCANCCATTTATAAAACATATTGCCGTAACCGCCTTTCGGATTAGGATAACGACGACACCAATCCANCAAAGACTCTTTGTAAGTCCTATCATTCAGAATCGCATCGGCTATCGCGATTGTGCAAACGGTGTCATCGGTGAAATCATCATCTTCATGAAAAAGTTCGAAACCTGCTTCAGGAATTTCNTCGAACTCGAAACGCGAACCAACAATGTCGCCAATTATAGCTCCAAGCATAGCAATAGTTTTTTGAGTTTTACATGCAATAATTTTGTACCCCCACCGAGAATCGAACTCGGATCTAATCTTTAGGAGAGACTTGTTCTATCCATTGAACTATAAGGGCATCCAATCGCAAAAGTAAAGAATAATCCCCAAAATCGCAAACGTTTCAACGGAAAACCNATGCTNCACGCATCGGCGTCGGATTTTGCATGAAATAAAATTCCCTCGCGTGCGCGCGTACCTTTATTATATTATAATAGGGGAGCGGAACGTGTAAAACACAACGCNATTTCACGCGATTTTTTGATAAATTTTCAGCGAAATGCCCGATTTTATCGATTTTTCGCGTAATTTTGCAGTCGCAAAAAATCATTATGAACCGATTCTTAGTCATTTTCTTGTGCCTTTTTTCTTCGCTCGTTGCAATGGCACAAGGTTCCGTAAAAGGCAAATTACTCGACAAAAGCGCTGATTCTCCGTTGGAATTTGCCAGTATTCAAATCAAAACACGCNCAGACGGCAAATTTCTCAAAGGTGCGATGACCGATGTGGATGGCAAGTTCCAGATCGACGGACTCGCGGATGGCGANTACACNATGGTCGTTTCCTGCGTTGGTTATAAGGAACTGACGCGCGATTTCAGCGTTTCGCCAGCCGAACGCAACGTTTCGTTTGCCGCACTCTACATCTCCCAAGACGCGCATCTGCTGAAAGAAGTTAGCGTGACGGGACAAAAATCGACTATGAANNTGGAAGTAGATCGCAAAACCTTTGATGTGTCGCAACTAATCACCAACACAGGCGACGCAGCNAGCGATTTGCTGGAAAATATCCCGTCAGTTGAAGTTGACAACGATGGAAATATTTCGCTGCGCGGTAACGAGAGCGTCGAAGTTTGGATCAACGGCAAAGCCAGTGGATTGACAACCGACAACCGTGCACAGATTCTGCAACANCTTCCTGCAGAAAGCATCGAGCGAATCGAGGTCATCGACAATCCATCTGCTAAGTTTTCCGCNGAAGGATCAGCAGGAATCATCAACATCGTGTTGAAAAAAGATCGNAAAGCAGGCTATTACGGTTCTGTTCAACTGAGTGCCGACACGCGTGGCGGCTTTAATCCAAGCGTAAACTTTAACTATAACAGCAAAATNNTNGATTTCTTCGTCAACGTTGGCTATCGACACCACAAAAACAAAGGGCGTANCGAAAGCGAACAGCAGTATCTCACCAGCAACATGTATCAAAAATATGTTGGAAGCACGNGNAATCTCGGTAACAACTTCTTTTCNCGCGCTGGAGTAACGTTCCANCTTTCTAAAAAGGATGATTTAGGATTCAGTGGNATGCTGATGTTCGGCAAACACAAAGACTGGGGAGAGACNCCCTANCATTACGGAATGTTGGACACTGAGACCGACACGTATTTGATGTTCCGCAAAACNACAGGTGGCGGCAATATGCGCATGATNAATGGTGAANTNTCCTATCGTCACAACTTTTCCGACAAGCATTTCATTGACTTTTCCGCCACATATTTCAAGGGAAAATTCGACAACGACAATCTCTACCAAGATTCTACNTTCTATTACGACGGTAGTGANCCAACCGAATACGACTATCAATATCGTCCAGCAAACATCAACAACAGCAATGCGGAAATCAAACTCGACTACGAGAATCAGATTACCGAAAAATTCAAACTTCAAGCAGGTTACAACGGATCGTTTTCACGCGAAAACACGCCGCAAGAATCGTGGATTGCCAGCACATGGGATGGCTCTGGACTCGTAGAAGACCAGACTTATTTCAACCGATTCCTTTACGACCGCGATACCCATGCACTCTACGTCACCGCTCAATATCAATTCGGAAAACTGGGCGTGATGACNGGACTTCGAGGCGAGTATTGGAAAGTCAATACCGAAAGCTATACGTGGGCGCAAGAACACGATGCAAATCTGCGTGACGAGCCTTTCAAAAAGGATTATTTTCAATTATTTCCGTCTCTCTTNCTTTCGTATCAGCTGACTGCTACACAACAACTGCAACTCAACTATACACGACGCCTGCGCCGTCCTTGGGGAGGACAACTCAACTCATTCAAAGACACNCGCGATGCAACAATGGTGTCGTATGGCAATCCAGAACTCACACCTGAATACTCTAATTCTTTCTCGCTTAACTATCTGAAAACGTGGGATGAACATTCACTTTTAGTTAGCGCGTATTATCGTCCTACTACCGATGTTATTCAGCGTATCAAGTGGCAATCCACTACTGACCAAATCATGTATTCCACTAACATGAATCTCGCCAAAAGTCTTTCATCGGGTTTGGAAATTACTTTAAAGAATCATCTTTTCCGAATACTTGATTTAACATCGAATGTCAATGCATACTATTACAAACTCGATGGTTTCAGTTACGAAATTGATGGACAGACGATTACAGGTGANGAAAATAAACATTTNACTTGGAACGCGCGCGTCATGGCGAGCGTGATTCTGCCTTACGACATATCGNTTCAGCTTTCTGGTCGTTATAGAAGCAAACAGGTAATCACGCAAGGTTATCGCAAACCGAGTTANGTTATGGANTTCGGAATGCGCAAGAATTTCTTCAACAAAGCGTTGACCGTTTCATTGAACTGTCGAGACCTTCTCAATTCGCGTAAACACGTAACCTATACCAGCAGCGATACGTTTACGCGCTATCAAATGAACAAGCGCGGAAGNCGTACTTTCCGACTAACGCTCACGTGGAATTTCGGTAANATGAATAAAAAACAAAATCGTCCACAAGAAAACGGCGACTATGAAGTAGATCCNAACCAGCAGTATAATGGTGGAGATCAGTAAGTCAAAGAAATAGAAACCTACTTATAACAGGACACCGCGATAAGTACTTATCGCGGTGTCTTTTTTTATATAAAATACCGATGAGATTTGTCATAAAATCGCGATGAAATCGACGATTTTTGACCCTCAAACGAGGTCTCTCGAGTTTGAAAATGGGCGTTTTTTGAATTTTATTTCATAAAAAACNCGATGCCGTCTTGCGTGTTTTTAGCACACAGGACTGCCNGGTTTCGTTTCTCGCAGCGTTGTTGTGACGCTCAGAGCGCCGTCAAAATTTTCTGCCGACAGTATCATACCTTGGCTTTCGATNCCCATGAGTTTNCGTGGCGCTAAGTTAGCGATGAAAAGCACGTCTTTTCCAATCAGATCTTCAGGCTCGTAGAATTTAGCGATGCCAGATACGATTGTGCGATCGTTTCCGCTGCCGTCATCGAGTGTAAACTTGAGCAGCTTGTTTGCTTTCTTCACTTTCTCGCATGCCTTTACGTGACCCACGCGTATGTCTAATTTTTCGAAATCAGCAAAATCGATNGTCGGTTTAATAGGTTGCGCTTTGTAGTTGGCTGCTTCGTTTTCTTTTTTGATGTTCTCCAGTCGTTGCAGTTGTGCTTCGATGGCTGCATCTTCAATCTTTTCGAACAGCAATTCAGGCTCTGCCAATCTGTGTCCTGCGCTCAGGATGTNGAAGTTGCCTAATTGCTGCCAGTCGAACGCGTCGATGTTGAGCATCTTGCGCAGCTTTGCGCTGCTGAAAGGCAAGAACGGCTCCATCGCGATAGCGAGATTNGCGGTTAGTTGTANTGAAACGTAAAGAATAGTCTTCACTCTCTCNGGATCAGTCTTCCAAACTTTCCACGGCTCGCATTCGGTTATATATTTATTTCCTGTGCGTGCGAGATTCATCGCAGCAAACTGCGCATCGCGGAACTTGAAATTGTCGAGCAATTCCTCTACGATAGCCTTCGTTTTCTGCATTTCCTCGATGGCGTGCTTGTCGGTTTCGGTCAGATCGCCACACGTTGGAACAACGCCTTCAAAGTATTTCTTTGTTAGTTGCANTGCACGATTGACGAAGTTGCCGTAAACCGCAACGAGCTCGTTATTGTTGTGCTCTTGGAAGTCTTTCCATGTGAAATTATTGTCTTTTGTTTCAGGCGCATTTGCCGTAAGAACGTAGCGCAGCACGTCTTGTTTTCCTGGGAAGTCGTTGAGATATTCGTCCAACCATACAGCCCAGTTGCGCGAAGTCGATATTTTATTATCTTCGAGATTGAGGAATTCGTTTGCAGGAACGTTATCTGGCAAAATATAGTCGCCATGCGCTTTCAGCATGACAGGGAATACGATGCAGTGGAACACGATATTGTCTTTTCCTATGAAGTGAACCAATCGTGTTTCATCGTTTTTCCACCATGTCTCCCATTCATCGCCGAGCAATTCCTTTGTATTAGAAATGTATCCTATTGGTGCGTCGAACCAGACATACAACACCTTGCCGTCGGCACCGTCAACGGGAACTGGAATGCCCCAATCCANATCTCGCGTCATNGCTCTTGGCTGCAAATCCATGTCGAGCCAGCTTTTGCATTGACCATAAACATTCGGGCGCCACTCTTTGTGACCATCGAGAATCCANTGTTTTAGCCANGTCTGGTATTCATTTAGCGGCAGATACCAATTCTTTGTCTTTCTAATGACTGGCGTTGAACCGCTAATNGTCGATTTCGGATTGATTANNTCNGTAGGAGAAAGATCGTGTCCACACTTTTCGCACTGATCGCCGTATGCATTGAGATTGTGGCAATGCGGACATTCGCCCGTAACGTAGCGGTCTGCCAAAAATTGGTGCGCTTCTTCGTCGTATAACTGTTCGCTTTCGCGTTCCAACAGTTTGCCTTCGCTGTATAGTTTCTTGAAAAAATCGCTTGCTGTACGACTATGAATATCGCTTGTCGTGCGACTGTAGATGTCGAACGATATGCCAAAATCCTCGAACGATTGTTTGATAATCGCGTGATAGCGATCGACAACATCCTGTGGCGTGATTCCTTCTTTTTTTGCGCGTATTGTGATAGGTACTCCATGCTCATCGCTTCCGCAGATGAACTTCACGTCTTCGCCGCGCAGTCGTTTGTAGCGCGCGAAGATGTCGGCAGGCACGTAAACGCCTGCGAGGTGACCAATATGCACGCCTCCGTTAGCATACGGAAGCGCTGCTGTAATCAGCGTTCTCTTGTAATTTTTTTGTTCCATGCCGCGAAGGTACGAAGTTTTCTGTAGAATCGTGCAAAAATATGCAATATTTCAGCCGTATTATGCAAATTTATACATTTATTTCGTGCGNAAAAATGGCGCAAAATGATGCCCGAAAATCATCGAAAAATGAACNAAAAAAATAGGNTGTTTTTGTAAAGATTTTTCATGCGTAAATTTTGTCGGTGTTCTAAATGTTAAAATTTAGCGAAACATTGAGATTTTGAATTATTATACGCAGAATATGCAATTAACACTCGTGAATTTTGGTTGTAGAACGTTAAATCACTGCACAAAAGCGCTGATTTGTGCAATTTTTTCACGCAAAATAGAAATTTAACTCGTTTTTTTTCGTTCCGAAAAGCGCTGTTTACGATTTTATTTCACGTAAGATAAATTTCTATCTCACGTGAGATAATTTTCTATCTCATATCATTTACATTTGTTAACACGCTTTTTAACAAAAAAATGCGTGTAAAACACGCTCAAAAAACGC
>Ga0065708_1039971_pt1 | contig 21508 bp, 9 predicted proteins | sample Hoacrofraction12_2_FD_59095 | JGI IMG/M metagenome (GOLD analysis project Ga0065708, IMG submission 59095) | Hoatzin crop microbial communities from Cojedes, Venezuela, sample from fiber fraction 12 v1 | ecosystem: Host-associated > Birds > Digestive system > Esophagus > Crop | place: Venezuela... | reverse complement strand
TTTCAAAAATCAACGAAAAAATTGCACAAAACGGCAAAAGTGAGCAAAAAATCGGCATTTTTTGTAAAGATTTTTCGTTGCACGCTTTTCTCGAGTGTGCAATTCTGACAAAAAATCGCATTTTTTCGTTCCAGAATTCAATTTTTTCTCGACAAAAATTTCGCAAAATTTTTAGAGAAATTTCACACTTCAAAATCGCCAATTTCGAGCCTGAAAAAATAAAAAAAAGACAAACCAAACGCGAGCGTGGGCAATTCCTCATACTTTCTCCCAAAATTGGGTTGATAGCAGGGGAATCCTATAAAGAAAGAGATGCAGAATGGTCAAATTCTACATCTCTATGAAAAGTTGTCCTTCGGTTCTGGAAGGTACTTAACCGAAGCTCCTGAGTGGAGAGACCGGACCTTGTTCCTACGTCTGACAATAATCTTTCTGCTGGCAAAGATATGGAAAAAGCGTTGAACTGGTAAGTAAACAAAAAAAGGAGAATGCACTATGTAAAAAAACGAGTCTTGTAGTAGAAGACGTGTGTGCAGGTAGAAAATCTTTTTGTGAAGAGTGTTTGCAAATATAAAGATAGCAATCTCACCGGCGAGTCTCTGTTAAAAAACCGACCTCATACACGCCCGAAGCGTCTCCGGATTTGATTGCTGTTTCTGCTGCAAATGTAGAAAATAAAGTTGAAAGGTATAATAAACCTAAGGAAAAAGAACTGATTTGGCCTCGACCCGCATTAGAGGTGGGCTCTGTTACCGAAACCCATGAGGTTGAAATGCAGCCATCTAATGGTAACGCTGTAGCGAGCAGGAATTCCTCCCAAACCAATTCTGTTGGCAAAGATACAAAGAAAGAGTCGGATGCGCAAGAAACGGAGCAAGAAAATTCGTTGTCAGATGTACGTGATCGCGTCAACGCTGCAAGTAAACGCTATTGGGCGAAACGCAAAGAGGTCGAGAAACAAATTGGTTTTACGGAGGAAGAAAAGACGTTGCTTAATACGCTTGCAGATGTTATGCGTAAGGAGAATGGTATAAGCATTGTGGCTGATACGAAGGCAGGTCAGAAACGTTTGGATGAGCTACGTCAACAAGACAAGGCGCGCCAGACAGACGCATCGCGCAAACAGATGGAAGGCATGTTTGAAGAAAGCGACTTCGAACATAACGCAGATGGCACTATAAAGACAGATGCTGAGGGCAGGACTATCGTCAAGCAAGGCGTGTTAGAAGAGATACAGCAAGAGCAAAAGGAGATCTACGATAAGGCAAAGGCGGATGGACGCATTAAGACCGACGAGCAAGGCAACGAGTATGCTGTTGCTCCGAACGGCGAGCGTAGTAATTTGAGTGTACAGAACTGGTTGCAGACGCGGACGGCGCGTTTTAAGAAGTGGTTTGGCGATTGGGAAGCTGCGGCGGAGATTGCCAATATGCAGAAGCGTGTTGCCGATTGGCTTAATCCTGCTAATCTTCAGGCGGCGCAAGGGTTGACTCGTGAGCAGATTATTCAAAAATTTGGCAACGAATTGGAAGGTGTGGCTTTTGTACCCGAGCAATATATGCAGCTTCTTGACCCAACAATTAGCGATAATCGTATTTACTCTGGCAAGGGCTACATGATAGACCATGCTGTTAATCATCATCCGAACGTTCCAGCATCAGATTATTCAAACATTCAACACGTTTTAAATGCCCCTGATGCCATTAAAGATGTTACTGGTGGCAGTGGTACGGGTAAGTCGATAGCCTTTATTAAGAATATTGGGCGGCATCATGCTGTGATTATTGAATTATCGACCGATGAGAATGGTAAAATAATTCTACACAAGTCTTATTTTAACCAAAAGAAAATGCCGTATGTAGGAAAACCAGACATACGGCAGAACCCACCGATGGGCGCCACTCCATCATACATTCATGCCAATCAGACATACGGCAGCAAGCTTCCTGCTCTTGGTGGTACTGCAAAGGTAAACAATTATCTGATTCCGCCAAAAGATTTTTCAAAAATTGTTGACGAGAATGGTGAACCGCTGGTGGTTTGGCGTGGTACACCTGAAGATTTAGGCAATACTTTTAAGTATGGACAGAACGTTTATGGTGGGCACAAAGGCTTCTGGTTTACTCCTGCAAAGAGCGTGGCTGAAGATTATTCCTTTGATAATGTTTCTGGAAAAAGTGGCGATGTTAAAGGAGCATTCTTGAAAGCAGATAAGGTAATGGACTTTCTTCCATTGGGTGCACGTTGTACATCAAAACAGTTCTGCGAATATGTAAAAGAGAAATTCGGTATTGATCTCGGCAATGGAAGCAAAAAGGAATTTTTCGTTTCGGAATTGTACGAGAAATACGAAAAAGAATTATATCCATCATCTTATAATGCAGTCAGATTCTATGATGGCAGTAACCGCGCTCATTCGTATATTGTGAAAACACCTAACCAAATCAAGAGTGCGACAGGTAACGTCGGAACATTCTCGGAAAAGACAGACGACATCCGATTCTACATCGGTAAGAAGAAACGAGGAGAGTACGAAGCGCGCTTGAAGAAAGCAGGCTACAGTAACGAAGATATTGCGACGCAGTTGGATTTCTTGCATGGATTGGAACAAAACAAAGAGCAAGACAAGGTTGTAAAGGTTGCAGTCGATTGGCTTGCAAAGAAAGGAATCCAAGACGTAACGGACAAGTTAACTGACATAGAAAAGGCTATTAAGGTAGCCGAGTTAGTCGGAACGGATATAACACAGTATAGCAGTCCGCAAGCGGTGTTTGATGCTTACCCTGAAAAGGTGGAGCAGATAGACGAGCGTCAACGCATTAACCCAGACGACGTGCCACAGTTGACGAACAGAACGGAGATGGAGCATGGCGTTGTGGTGTATGATGTAGAAGACAGTCCAGCAGGTAGGCAAGCGATGCGTGAGATATTGAATACCCACTTCGGTAAGGACGCTAATCCATGGTGTCTCTTGCAAGGTGATGGCAAAGGAAATCTCACAGCGCAGTCGGCAGATTACTGGAATCATTATAATGCTTATCCGAAACAAGTAGCGTTTAAGGACGGTAAGCTGTTAGCGTTCTCTGCTAATGACAGCAAGCGCGTGCAGTGGTGGGACAGAACCGATGCTCCACATGATAGCGTGTACCATGCAGGTACGGAAAAGACCGTAGAGCAACGCGAAGATGGTACGAGAGTGGAACGAGAGACGACACTCGATGGAGAATTTACTTTCAAAGAACGCGAGTATGCTGCAGACGGAACGAGCCATGAAACGGTATTAGAGAAAGATCCAGAAGCGGATTTTCTCGTTGTTGCGTATGAACGAGAGTATGATGCTGATGGACGATTGGTAAAACAGACTGAGTATGGTAGCGAATATGGACGTGATTTAGGAGACCGCACAGAAACGGAATATCATCCAAACGGTAAAGTAAAAGCCGAACGAATGTACGATGCAGAAGAACGGTTGACTAACGAAACTCTTTTTAACGAGGATGGTAAGAAAGTTTATGATGTAGAGTATTATGATAATGGGCAAAAAAGAGATGAATATGATGCTGAAACTGATATATTCCAAGAATGGTACTATGATGGTTCACAACGTTGCCTGAAAAAAGATGGTTTGACTACTTATTGGACGGAAGGTGGTATTAAGTTTTCGGAATCTTTTGAAGATGAAGCAGGAAATAAAGTATATAGTAAGCTTTGGAATACAGCAACAGGATTATTGATAGAAGAAACACTCTGGGAGAATAATTCACGAATAACAGTCAAGTATAACTCAGGGACAGGGCAGATGGTGTCGAAGGAAACTGAAGATGAGCAACACAACTTGAAGTATGTAGAATATTACGAAAATGGTAATAAACAATTTGAAATCACATATTATCCTGACCATCGTAGAGTAAAAACACGTGATGCGTGGTATGAGAATGGTCAACTGAAATCTACGGAAACTTATGACGAGAAAAGAAACCTAACGAAGTGTGTAGAATATGATGAACAAGGAAACGTAGTTAGGAACGAGCGTTATTTCCGTGCGGACGATGGTGAGATTTATGGTTTTGCTGATTATGCTTCTGAGACGATTTACATTGACCCGAAGTATGCAACAGCTGAGACATTGGTACATGAGTTTGATCATCCCTGGTGTGCTGTTCTTCGTATGAAAGAGCCTAAGGCATGGCGTTCGTTGGTTGACGCTGTCAACAGCGAACTGAAAGGCACACCATTATGGAACGAGGTAGTGGAGCGTTATCCCGAACTGAAAGGCGACGAATTAGCAGAGGAAGTGTTCTGCTTCTATGGTGGTCGAGACGGAGAGGCGCGACTAAAAGAAGCGATGAAAGAAGCTGCAGAAACTCCTGGCATTATGGAGAAGGCAGCAGCTGTTGACGCAATCACACGTCTGCGTAAGATTTTGTCCGACTTCTGGAAGAGTGTGATGCGCTTGTTTCGTATCAATCCAAGTAAGATGAAAGTAGAGGACTTCTCTAAACGTTCGCTACATGATCTTCTTTCAGGAATGAATCCGTTTGAGGGGATAAGAGAGGCGCGCCGTAAGGATGTGAGCTATGCTTTCTCGGAGACGCCGGAGGACTTTGATGCTACGCGTGAGCGTGCGAAGGCGGAGAAGGGTACGGTGATGCCTGGCTTGGCGGAGAAAGAGTTTGATGTTGTGGAGGTTGACCGCCATCCCTTTGAAGGTAGTGGGCAGGAAGCGAAGGAACAGGCTCGTGCGTGGGCGGAAGAACATCTTTCAGGACGTGAATGTCAAACGAAAGATGGTTCGAAATGCGTCATTAGTTCTAACTCTGTTGGAGAATTTATGAACGATGCTCGCATTAACGACAGCGAGAGCATTGGTTCGCATATTTCTGTGTTGATGGAGTTGCCCAAGGTGATAGCTGGATGTGAGGAATGTGAAATCCATCCTGATGTGAGGAAGGTGAAGAAGAAGAGGCTTTGGGAAAATGGCTTCAACGACAATGTGCTGATGCACGTCTATTATGGTTGTGTTCAGATAGGAGACTATACTTATCGTGTTAGGGTTTCCATGAAGGAGTATCGAGAAACAGATAAGCAAAATCGGGTTTATGCTTTTTCGACAAAAGAAATAGAAAAAATCGAGCTACTTGGTGAACCCTGCGACGCAGCCCTTAAAAGGCAACCGTCGGCTTATGGAGAAACTATGACCCATCGCTCGATTTCTGGTGCAAAGTTACTGCAAGGAGTTGAGAAATCCTACGAAAAAGGCAAAAAACTTTTAGATGAGAGTAAAAAAAGTTCTTCTGAAGAAGATAATTTGTTCCGCGATGGAGACAATGTCTTTGGTAACAACAGCGGTTATGTTGGTTACAGCAAGAGCAGACGTGCAGTGGGAGCGGAGAATAAGGGACTGCGTAACAAATCGCAGATGGATCAATCTTTCTCAGACGAAGTTAACCAGCTGATAGAAGACAAAGGTGGTAAACGCGTTAGCTTGAAGAAGATAAAAGAAGAATTGGAAAACATACCAAGCAATGAGTGGCATCATACTGGAATGTATGGTAAGAAGACTGACTATTATAGTGCAGAGACCGTTGCCAATTATTTCTTGAACGGAGGCAAACCAAAAGTGCAAGAACAAACGAAAGAGGTTGCACCTACTGTTGAACCTTTGAATACTGACATTGAGAAAGAGTTTGACGAACAAGGTAGGTTGCGCAAGATTGTGACGACGTCTGCAGATGGTATGGTTGAGACAGCAGAATACTCCGAAGATGGTAAGCTGCAAAGGGAAACAACCACATGGACTAATGGTGCACGAGAAGAGAAAACCTATTCAGAGAATGCTACTTCGAAGACGTTGAAGAGATGGAATGGAAACGGTCAACAAACTTATGACTGTTCCTTTTATGAGAACGGAAAGAAGAAGCATGCAGTTTCGTGGAACGAAGACGGAAAGAAAGCGAGTGAAGTCTCTTATTATGATAACGGCAGAGTAAAGGTTGACACCTCTTGGAATGAGAATGGATGGAAACAATCCGAAGTACGCTTTAACATTCGCGGAAAAGAAGAAGTTGCCACATCATGGTATGAGAACGGACAGAAAGCCGAAGAAATCCTTTATGACAATAATGGCAATACACAATCCTATCATCGTTGGGATGAGCAAGGGAATGTGATGGAAGACGACGCTTTTAGAGATGGACGCCGTCGTAATAATGGTCGTTACTTGAATCGTAAGGGAGATAAAAAAATCATCGACGAACACCGTGCACGCAAGAATAACTTGCGGTCGGGCACTGTCGTATCCGTCGATGACGCTGCAAAGATACGACAAAATCTTGAAAGTCTTGCAAAAGATTACGAAAAAAGTGCCAATAAAACAGTAGGTTTGTTGACAAACGTCGCTCTCGAGATGGGTGCTATAAAGGAACAAGCAAGCGACTATGTCACCATTGAACTTCCGAACGGAGACCACATTACGCTGCGAACGAGTAATCATAATGCGGACGTCCAGAACTTTGACGAACGTGGTGAGAAGAATGCAATAAGTATTGTTATCACTCGTCAGAGAAATAGTGGACTGAAAGGTGTTGGCAATGCAGACGTTATAGAATTCTATTATAATAAGAAAGAATTAGAGAATATGGATGGCAATAAGCCTGTTTTGATAAAGCGCGGAATCTTTGCAAAGAACGCCTTGACGCATCCATTCTCGGCGAAAGAGAGCAAAAGAATTTTGCAATCGGCACTTTACAGTCCGACGCATTATGGGCAATCTCAACCTATCAGCAAGCCCCATTATTGGGTTGCGATAAAAGCGAATGCCGAGGAGAAGTCTCCGATGGTCGTTCTTGAGGTGAATAATACCAAAGAAAATCTTGAAGTTGTAGGGTGGTACACTCTCGATGAGAGGAATATGGAGCGAATAAAAAGACAAGCTATGCGTGAAGGCGGCGAACTCTTCATGTTGCAACCTGACGGCAGCAAGGTGGGAAGCCTTTCCACTCCTACGCAGAGCTTGTCTGATAGAAATCTCACCGGCGAGTCTCTGTTTAAAAAACCGACCTCACACACGCCCGAAGCGTCTCCGGATTTGACCGCTATTTCGGTTGCAAATGTAGAAAATAAAATTGAACGGAATAATAAATCGGAGGAAAAACAGATTTGGTTTCCACTTGTTACGAAGAATAGTAACTGTTTTTTACGTTTTTGATAGTGTTAATTCTTATAAGAAAAAAATAAAAAAGGAAAGACGAAGATAAGAAACTATATGTTCACGAGGCTTTTGCACAAGAAAAACTCCAAGCCTTGCTGCATCTAACTCGGTCCGTGGAGGAAAATCCTCGTCACCACAAGGTCTTGGAGAGATTGTAAAGATACTATATAATTTTGTAACCGCCAAAGAAAATTCTTCAAAAATTGTTGATGAGAATGGTAAGCTGTTTAAAGAAAAAGAAAAGACAGGTGCTAACGGCGAGGTTAGTGCTCAATCCGTAGCTACGCAAACCAACCCTACATTTAGTCGTGAAGATTTGGGAGCTGCCCTTTCGGCAGCAAATGTAGAAAATAAAGTTGAAAAGAATAATAAATCTAAAGAAAAAGAACTGATTTGGCTTCTACCCGAGTTGAAAGAAGGCTCTGTTACCGAAGCCCATGAGGTTGAAATGCAGCCATCTAATGGTAACGCTGTAGCTAACGGGAACTCCTCCCAAACCAATTCTGCTGGCAAAGGTACAGAAAAAGCGTTGAATTAGCAAGATGATACATAAAAAGAAGTGGTTTGGTCTCTACCCACAGTGGAGAACGGCACTATCACCGATGCCGTTGGAGTTAATCATAGCCTAAAAGAAGGTGATGCTATCGCCAGCGGGAATTCTCCCCAAACCAATTCTGTTGCCAAAGATATGGAAAAAACGTTGAACTGACAAGAAAACGAAAAAAGAAAAGGGGAAGCACTATGTAAAAAACAATCGAGCTACTTGATACTCCGATGGCAGGTGAGAAATCTCACGTAGCCAATAAGTGGAGAATACAAGCAACTCGAATGGGCAGGAACGGCAATTACGTCCGTTCCGCTTGCAAAGATATGAAATGATGTGGAAATGTTCGTAAAAGAATAGAAAAAATTTCCGCAGAATTTCTACAATTATCCCTTTAATCTATTTCTTTTCTATATACCCTTTGAAATAATCCATCTGCATGATGGGAAACAAAAGGGCGCGGATTTTCTTCACGGTGCTGTCGCCTGCAGTCCAGAAAAGCACTTTCCGATGTTTGAAACATAAGCGAGTCAGTTTCAGGTAGTTACAAATACCATCGCTGGTCTCGGCTTTCAGAAATTCGATGGCGTCATCGCTGCTTTTCGTGCCTGCGTTTAGATATTCCAAGAAGGTCAATCGACTATTCAATTTGCCCATCGCGAACGGTTTTACTTGCCAATAATGACGCAGAGACCACGCAAAAATTCTGGCGGCATTCACGATTGTCGGCTGATTTTTACTGTAATCGCACGCCGTTTGTGCGTCTTTGTGCTTCCGATGACGCACGAGCACTTTGTCGATGAACGTCAACTTTTCGAAAGCTGCGGCAGCAATGGCTAAAATGATGTCGTAACACGACCATTTGTATATCTCATGAAATTCGGGAAGTAGCTCAAAAAACGAGCGTTTCATAAGGATTGTGTGACCCGTAAAACCAGAAAAAAGTAAATGCATCAAGTGATAATTTGGTGTTCTATTATCATTAAAACAGTAGGAATCATCACTCGCAAAATTGTATGAGATGCCCGTTGAAAGAAAATTGTCGCCTATGTCGCGCATCTGGTTCTCAATTTTATCCAATTCCCATATATCGTCTTGGTCGCTGATTGCAATATAGTCGCCAGTGCACTTTCTGAAAGCGTTAAAGAAATTACTATTGAGCCCCAGCGCGTGATCTTTGTTGACAAAAACCTTCATTTCGGGATGCTTTTGCGCGTAATCGTTCAGAATCTCCAGTGTTTTGTCCGAAGATTCATCGTCTTGCGCGATAACCTCTGCAATGGGATAGGTTTGGTTGAATATCGAATCCAACTGCTCCTTCAGGTATTTCTCGCCGTTGTAGGTGCAAATGACAACCGAAACCGACTTGGTTTTATTCTCCATGCTGTAAGTTCAAAAAAGCAATCTCTATCGTTTCCGAATTTCGATCCCCACATCGCTAACGCCTTGCAACACAGCGCGTTTCATAGGATGCCAAACGCCGATTCTGAGGCTATCGCCCTGCGCAATAGTGAGCGACTTTAGCGGAAAAGTGTATTGCGCGAAGCCAACACCTTGCTCGATTGCGCGACCATTCTGATTGAATAGCGCGCAGTGGAGCGTGTCTGTCAGCATCTTGTGCGTGGGATAGGTTTCTATTTTCGTGTTTAATACGAGATTTTGCAGTGGAAAAGCGTTGGTGATGCGCAAATGAACCAACACATCGAACGTTCCGCTTTCGTCAAACGTCGGAATATCGAACACAAGCGTGTCGTTGCGATCCCAACCATCGATTGGCGCGTGGCGAAACACGTCATAGCGCTTTTTATCGTCACAAGCGGTAACGACAAGCGCCAGCAATAGAAGAACGATGCAGCATTTTCTCATACGAACAACCTATTGCGCGTCGCCTGAAGGTTTCTGATTTCTTGGGTGTTGACGATAGTTATTGCGACGTCGCTGCGAGTTGTTTTGCTGGCGTGGCTGATTAGGATTGCCTGCTGGTCGTCTCTGCTCGCCTTGCGGCTGTTCAGCACGCTGTTCGTCGGGTCTTGGATAATTTTTCTTCTTTTTCTTCTTTTTCTTTTTCGCCTTATCAAATCTGCTTATATCATCACCAGCGAGCAAATCGATTGGTTTGCTCGGTTGCGACTGCTGATCGTCGAGCGTCAGCGGCTTTTCGCCGCGTTTGTTCATCTCAATCACGTTCAGCGCCTGCTCTGCCGAAATCGTCACAAGGTTGGCTGCGACGCGTTTGTCGGTGGAATAGGTGATTTGTCGCGCAAGAATATCAGATTTAAAGAAGAAATAATCAGCGTCTTGCGTCTGCAATACGATTTCTTTGCTTGGCAATTCTTTGCTCGCTTCCATGTAATCGTCAACCTCGTAGTTGAGACAGCACTTCAACTTGGCGCACATGCCTGCTAACTTCTGCGGATTGAGCGATATATCTTGAAAACGCGCTGCGTTAGTCGATACACTAACAAAATTTCTCACCCAAGTAGCACAGCAAAGCTCGCGTCCACAAGGACCAGTGCCTCCGATACGACCCGCTTCCTGTCGCGCGCCAATCTGTTTCATCTCGATACGAACGTGGAACGCGTCGGCAAGAACTTTAATCAACTGACGGAAATCGACACGCTCGTCGGCAATATAATAGAAAATCGCTTTCGTGCCATCGCCTTGATATTCTACATCGCCAATCTTCATCTCCAGTCCCAAATCTTTCGCAATCTGCCGACTGCGAATCATCGTGTCGTGCTCGCGATTCTTGGCTTCTTCGTATTTTTCTAAGTCAACTTGCTTGGCGATGCGATAGATGCGTTTGATATCGTCGGGAGATTTCAGATTCGCTTTGCGCAACTGCTTTTTAACTAACTCACCTGTCAGCGTTACAACGCCAATATCGTGACCAGGACTGGCTTCAACGGCAACGATATCGCCCTTCTTTAGCGCCAGATTGTTCACGTTATGGTAGTAGCCTTTGCGCGTATTCTTAAACTGAACCTCCACCAAATCGGTGTGTTCTGTGTTTCCTGGAATATCGGCAAGCCAATCGTAGGTGTTGAGCTGGTGGTCTTGTCTGCCACACGAGCGTCCGCACAGTCCGCGATCGCCTTCCGAGAGTGGGGTATATTTCAATTCTTTATCGTCCATAAAGTGGTTTTTTATTTCTTTTTGAGCAAAACGATGGTCTTGAGCGCGTAGTCGAAAAAGACAATCTTCGCATTGGCGTTCTGACCGATGTCTCTACGAGCTCGTTCGGTGAGTTCGAGCAGCTCAAAGATGTTATCTTCGTTGATATAGGGTGCAAAATTTTTCACAAACGCTTCTTCTTCGCGCGTCATTCGATTGAGTTGCGGTTCGTGGAAGTTGAAAACAAAATTTTCGCGCAGTAGGTAGGTGAAATATGCCATCAGTTGGCGCTGTTTTTCTCTACCAATCGCTGCAACAGACTCGCTCCACGCTTTCAGTCCTCTAACGTCGCGCTTCCAGCAAAGACGCATCAGGTCGATGAAAAATTGCAGTTGCTCAATGCGTTCCTTGTCGCCTGTGAGCAGATTGAGCGCGCGATTCCAGTTGCCAAACGCTTGTCGGCTGACGATGCGGGCGGTTTCGGCGTCGATTCCACGTTTTTCAACGAGCGCGGCTGCCAAATTTTCGTCTTGGATGGGCTTTACAGCAATCGATTGAACCCTGCTGCGAATGGTTTCGAGCAGCAATTCGGGTTTTTCCGACGCCATAATAAAATAGGTCTCGGCTGGTGGTTCTTCTAAAAGCTTCAGAATCTTGTTTTCGCATTCAACTTTCATCAGCTCGGGCATCCACATAACGCAGACTTTCTTGCCGCCTTGACTCGCTTTGAGCGTGAGTTTGTGGGTCAGATTGTCGCTTTCGGCTTCGAACAGGTGGGCTTGCTTGTTTTCGGCTTTCATTCGCTTCAGCCACTCGTCGAATTCGAAATATACTCCTTGCTCAAGCATTTCGTGCCACTCCTTCGAGTAGTCGTCGCTCACGATTTTCTGATCCGAAGATGCGCTCGCGGGGCGAACAACAGGGTAGGCGAAGTGCAGATCGGGGTGCTGCCAGTTTTTCAACATCGCTTCGGTGCGACGCGCGCGCTCGTCTTCGGGCGACAAACCACCAAAGAATCCGCCGAGTCCGTCGTCGGGTTGCGCGTCTTTCTCGCCCAACAACCTGCACGCCAGAGCCATCGCCATCGCCATCGTGCCGTAACCCGTCGCGCCGTAAAGCATCAGCGCGTGCGGCATGCGCCCTTCGTCGCACAACTGCTTGAGTTGCTCTGCCAGCGCCGATTGTCCAATCACTTCGTTGAGTTTCATGCCGATGAAAAATCGTTAAATGAAAAATGTATCTTTTGCAAAGTTAAGAAAAAAAATCAATCTCCGCCTTATAAACTAAAAAATATGTACGCGCGCGAAGCGAAAAATGGAAATTCGAAGGGCGTGAAATCGGAGAAAATTTTGTGCAGAATTTGGCAGTAAAATGTAGAAAATTTTTCGCAGAAAAACGAACGGAAAATTTCGCTTGTTTTTTTGCAAAATTTTGGTTCGAAAAAGAGGATTTTGAAGTGTGAAAATTCTCTAAAATTTTTGCGAAATTTTTGTCGAGAAAAAATTGAATTCTGGAACGAAAAAACGCGATTTTTTCTTCTAATTGCACACTCGAGAAAAGTGTGCAACGAAAAATCTTTACAAAAAATGCCGATTTTTTGCTCACTTTTGCCGTTTTGTGCAATTTTTTCGTTGATTTTTGAAATTTTTTCGCGTTTTTTGCTTCCGAAAAATGGCCGTTTTTCGACCCTAAAGTGGCTCTTTAAATTTCTAAAGTGGCGCTTTACGATTCTAAAGTGCCGCTTTACGAAAAAAACACGCGTAAAACACCCTCAAAAAACGTGCGTTTTTGGTCGCTAAAAAAATTTTTGGCGAAAAAATCGAAAAATAGCGCATCGAAAACTGTTAAATTTTAGCGAGAATTTACACGATTTGACAAATTTTAACCACTGTCGCGCGACCATTTTTTAGGTCTTTTTCTTTGAGTTTTTGAGTGGAATTTTTGAATGTTTCTTTTGGATTTTTTTTGAGTTTCTCGTGGATTTTTTTTGCGTTTTTTGTGGAATATTTTTCGGTTTTATATGGAAGATTTTTCTCTTTTTCGTGGCATCGTTTTTCAGAAGAATAGGGTAGTGCAAAAAAAAGGGACTGCGACGTGAAGTTGCAATCCCTTTCCGAATTAGATGCGTTAGGTTTTTTATTTCACAACGACTTTTTTGCCGTTGATGATGTATATACCCTTGTCGAGACGCTGTTGGTTAGCGTTCGGAATCAGTCTGCCTTGAAGGTCGTACACCTTGTTGTTTGTTGGTTTTGCGGCATCGATGTTTCCGATTGCCGTCGTTGTTTGATCCTCGAAGGCAATCGCCAGTTGTTTTGCGGTAGCAGCGCTCTCGTTGATGGCTTTGAAATAGGAGCGGAATGGGTTTACGTTAGCGCTGGATGTGAGTTCGAAATTGTTTCCAGCGTCGTTCATAACGTAGATGTCGGTAAACGATTGTTCTACTTCATTGCCCACGAAGACGTAATTGTCGCGACTTGTCATCGAAATGCCTTCGGTTACGACGCTCGCATTGGTTGCGCTGAATGTGATGTCCTTGTTTCGGAGATCCCAAGCGCTTCCCCAGTAGTCGTCGGGCACTGCGATGATGTAAGGATGATTGGCTTTGAGTTCGTTGATGTGGCGGAAGTAGATTGTTTCTCCATCTTCTGCGCCGAAATCGTAGATCCACAGATTCTTGCCAGTGTCAGATTTGGTGTGGAACCAGTCGATTGTCTTTGCATCTTGCTTGATTGTTTGCGCAGCGAACGGCAGCGTGATGGTGCTCCATCCGTCTTTCGATGTTCCGTTGTGTCCTTTGTCGAACTGTCGCGTGTAACTAATTTCGGCAGCCGTAAATCCTTGTGGCGTATAGAAGTCGTATCCGTCTTGCAGATTGATGGTTTCGGCATTTTTTCCGATGACGACGTTTTTGCCATCGAGCCCGTTGACGGCAGTTTCGTTGTCGGCAAAGAAATAGAGTGTGTTAGGATTAGCGTTAGGTGTGACGCTGTTGACGATGGAAGTGATGCCTTCGAACGATACAGCTGCAGCATCGTCTGGAATAGTCATGCTTGCTTCAGGTTTAATTCCCGTTCTTGTGCCGTCAGAAGTCCACTTGACGAGTCCATGTTTGATGGTATAGATTTTTGATTCGCCTTTTTTGATGAGGTTTTTGAGTGAATCGTTTTCGTTTTTGCCGTAGATGTTGAGCGAATAGCGCGATTCGTAAGCGAGATTATCGAATTCGAAGTAGAGCGTTTTCGTTTCTCCAGCTTGGATTGTAAGCGATTGATTTTTGTAGGTAATCATTTCGCCGCCATCGTCGGTCACGATGAAGAACGGAGCCAGCACGTATTTGGCGTATTCGCCGTCACTGTTGTTTGTAATATCTACTTTGAATTTTGCGTGGCTGTCGTATATGATTTTATTTTCTTCATCTGCGCCCACAGCGCTAATCTCTACGCTCAGATTCATCTTGGAAGTGGATGCTTCGTCGATGGTAACCATTCCTGTTCCATTGATTTTCTCACCGCCGTAGCTGCTGTCGTAGAGAGAAAGCTGAGCAGTTTTTTCGCCAGCGTTTTGTGGTGTGAAGTTGAATGTAACGTCTTTCGATGCTCCGCCAGCGACTTCTGCTTCTACTACAGTGAAATATTCGCCGTATTCGTCGATTTGTTCGTTGGTTAGATAGAAATAAAGTTTGCCATTGAAGCGATCTTCGCTATTGTTTGTTACGGTTACGGTGCATTGTTCTTGCACACCAACTTTTTCTCCGCCTGTAAAGCGGAAGTTAGACGCTGTTAGGTCGTTGAGAGGATGCTGTACGAATGTTGCCGTTGTGGCAGTCATGGTGATTTCGAGGTAATATCTGTCGCTCTCGAGCATGGGCAGCCATTCTGTTCCGTCGGAAAGTTTGCAGACGGGCACGATTTTGTAAGTGCCAGTCAGCCCTTTAGCGAAAGTATATGATTGAGTGTCGGTTGAAGAAGGCCAAGAGTCGGTTGTAGAAAGCGATGAACTGGCGTAAGAAGTGCTCATAATCAGTTCAACGAAGTTGCCTTCCATGTCGTAGAGTGCGATGCCGCGATAGTATTTTGTGCCGTCGTCGATGTGATCTTCGGCAACCACCTTGATATATTTACGTTTTGTCAGTTTGAATCCTTCGCTTTCCGAGTCGCGTGAGAAATAACTGGAGTTGCTCCATGGGTACATATTATAGACAGTCAGTCGGTGGTCAACTTCTTCTGTGTCGCCCGACGAGCTGGAGCCTTTAAAACCTGGTGTTATTCCGATGATTGCGGTTTGGTCGATGTTATATCCTTCGCTGCTGGATGAACCACCGATGCCACTTTCTCTTGGATTGAGGATTGAAAGTTGGAAGAAACCGTCGCCCATTCCTCCCCATCCCCAATTGATGTGGAAGTAATCACCGTATTCAAAACCATCGCATACGAACGAATGACCGCCGCCACTGCCTGCTCGTCCATTGTAAATCATTGGGCGTCCTGCAGCTAATTCTTGATAGATGAGCTCTTCCCAAGCGTCTTGGTCGTAGTCTGAGCGATAAACAAGCTTGGCATCGTAGTCGAAATAGTTGTTTAAGGCGATTGGAATCTTTGGATCGGAAGTGCCAGATGCGGTTTTTCCATATTGCATTTCAGCAGCACAACCTGCGTAAAGCATGAGCCACGACACTGCTTCGGTGTATTCTTCTGACTCAGCGCCAGTATAGGTGTCGCGCATGTGTTCCCAGTCGAACGATCTCACTGGAAGCGCATCGGTTTCGAATGTTCCGTATTCGTAATTGCCTAAGTAATATGAAACAGAATAGGAAGGTATTTCCTTAGAGCTTTGCGCTGGATGTTTATGATAGTTCATTACTTGGCACATTGCAGTGGCAACGCATCCTGTATAAGCGCGTTCGGATGTGGTGTCGTTGTCTTCGACATTCATAAACTGTGGACAGTGATTCCAATAAGGCGTTGCCTGATCCCATTTCGTGGTAATCAGTGGTGAGATAGCATCGCGTGTTGCTTTTTTCTCACGTTTAGGCGCCGCCAATCGTGCTGCAGCAGTGGCGTCATCCATTTGGTCGAGCGCTTTAATCTGCTGTGCGTATCCATCGAGCCATGCTTTCATGTTTGTTGGAAGATTGTTTTCGTCGAAAGTTCCACTGTCAACATAACCGAGAATCTGTGTAGTGCGATTGTCACCGCTTACGATGACGTAGCCATTGCCGCCAGTGGTATTGAAAACATAGTAGTAAGCCTCTGTTGTCGAGGTCGTTCCGTTGTTTGTTTTTGCTGCACGCTTTGGTTCATCCACGAGCGTGACGTTTTTGTTGCGTTGCTGCAAGAAGGCAGCAGCCGCACTTTTAGCCTCTGATTTGGTTACTGGACCCGCGAAAACCGACGTAGAACAGAGCGCACAAACGAGGAGTAAAAGGTGTTTTAGATGGTTCATATTGTTTTTTTTTGTGTTTTAGTAATTGAATGTTGCTTCTTGATCGAGCCATCCTGTTGGATCGCTTTCTTCGCCCGTTCCGTCGCCACCCAAATCGGGCAGACGACCAGTACCATCTCCATCGGTTGGACCGCTCGCAGTGAGTGGTTCCCCGATAACTACAATGAATTTTGTTTTCGGTGTAATGTAATTTAATCTCATGAAATAAGGTTTTGTATGGTAAATAATTAGAATGTTCGGTTTGTATGTACAAGTAACACAACAAAAGTAGTGTTTTACTTTTGAAACATTCAACGAAAAACGGAAAAAATCGCACGAAATAGTTGAATTTCTTTGCAAAATGACTTATTGGGATAGTATTTCACTTACTTTTTGTAAAGAAATGGAATTTTATTATGTTGTGATAGCACAAAAAAAGCATCGTCTGGTGGGACGATGCTTTCTTTTTAGGATTGTTTCTTACAGGAGAGCTTTGAATTTTTCGTCGAGAACGCTCTTTGGAGCAGCGCCAACGAATTTGTCAACGAGTTCACCGTTCTTGAAAAACAGGATAGTTGGGATGTTTCTTACACCAAAATCCATCGCGATGTCTTCGTTTTCTTCAACGTCGCACTTGCCAACGTTGATTTTTCCATCGTATTCTGCAGCGAGTTCTGAGATGATTGGACCAACCATACGGCAAGGTCCGCACCACGTTGCCCAAAGATCTACTACCAATGGCAGTTCGCCATTTTTCAAAGTCTCGAAATTTTCATTCGTAATTGTATATTCCATAATGCTGATTTGTTGATATGTGATTTTTTGTACAAATATTGTGCCAAATTTTTATGCATCGATGTCGAGCGCGTACTTCACTTCGTTGTTGTCGAGGAACGAGATGAGTTCGTTGGTCAGCACGATGTAATTCGCGGACTTCAGACTGAGCGGTTCGCTGTGCTGGTTGCTCTTCAGATGGATGCGCAATAGGGTGTTGCCTTTCTCTTTTTTCAGACTCTTTTTAATGCCTTCGACGAGCGATGTGTCGATTTCTGACGTGTTTAGGTCGATTGTGATGGCTGAAACGTGTCGATTAGCGACCTCTTTCAGCGGCATAATTTCCTTAACCGTCAGTTCGTAATATTCGCTCTGCGGATAGCGTTTGCCACACTGCGCTGTGACGTGCACAAAGTCGCCAACGCGGAAGCGATTGCACCATTTTTCTGTCCATTGTTTATCGAAAAAAGTCAGCTCGCCTGTGCCTTCAAAATCTTCAATCTTTACGATACCCAATTTTTTCTGCGATTTGGTGTAGCGTTCTTCGACAGATGTAACGATGCCGCCGAAGGTGACGATTTGCTTTCGTGAAAGCGCTTCGCGATCTTCAAGGTCTGGGCATTGCGTATTGCAGTAACGATGGAGTTCGTTGCGGTAGTCGTCGAGCGGATGCGCTGAGAGATAGATGCCGACCAATGCTTTCTCGCGCTCGAGCATCTCGAATTTACTCCAAGGCAAGCACTCTGGAATCGGCGGATGCGCGATTTCGACGGCTGTGTCACCGAAAAGCGAGAACGATGCTTGTTCTTTTTCTGCCTGATACAACTTTCCGTAGCGAAGAAGCGTGTCGAGGAATGATTCGCCTTTATTGTTTGGCGCAACAAATTGCTCGCGTCGGATGCCGAAAGAATCGAATGCGCCAGCCAAAGCAAGACTTTCCATCGCTTTTGAGTTGATTGCTTTCATGTCGATGCGTTCAACAAAATCGTAAATATCCTTGAATGCACCATTCTCTTGACGTTCCTTGAGAATCGCTTCGCCAGCTGCGTCGCCAACGCCTTGAATTGCCGACAGTCCGTAGCGTATTTCACCTTTTTGGTTGACGCCAAACTTTTGGTAACTCTCGTTCACGTCAGGCCCAAGCGTTGCGATACCCATCTTACGGCACTCATCCATCAGCTTGGCTATTTGTTTGCTGTCGTCTTTTCGGCGACTCATGATTGCAGCCATGTATTCTGCAGGATAGTGAGCCTTCATATAGGCGGTCTGATAGGCTACCCAAGAATAGCAAGTCGCGTGACTTTTGTTGAAAGCATACTCAGCAAATTTTTCCCATTCACCCCAAATTTTTTCGAGAATCTCCTCACTGTAACCTTTTTCCTTGCCACCGTTGAGAAATTTCGGCTTCAATTGGTTCAGCGTATCAATCTGTTTCTTTCCCATCGCCTTACGAAGCACATCGCTTTCGCCTCGAGTAAAGTTGGCAAGCTCGCGACTGAGCAGCATGACTTGCTCTTGATAGACCGTAATTCCATACGTATCTTTCAAGTATTTCTCCATACAAGGAACGTCGTACTTGATAAGCGAAGGATCGTTCTTGCGTTTGATGAACTCAGGAATGTGGTCCATAGGTCCAGGACGATAGAGTGCGTTCATCGCGATAAGGTCTTCGAAAACGGTTGGATGCAGTTCTTTCAGATAACGCTGCATGCCAGTAGATTCAAACTGGAAAGTTCCAATCGTTCTTCCCTCTTTATAGAGTTGATAAGTCAGTGGATCGTCGAGCGGAATATGGTCGATATCGACTGTAATGCCTTTGGTTAGCTGCACGTTTCGTATGGCTTCTTTCAACTCGGACAGCGTAGTAAGACCGAGAAAGTCCATCTTGATGAGTCCAGTCGATTCAATCACGTGACCATCATACTGCGTACAGTTTGTTTTTTCATCAGGAAAATCTGGGTCGTCGGCTGTACTAATCGGCACCCACTCGCTGATAGGATCGCGACAGATGATGAATCCGCACGCATGAATGCCCGTTCCGCGAATCGTTCCCTCGAGTTGTTTTGCGTAATGAATGGTATTCGCTTCTTTTGGGTCGCTCGAGTGTTCTGCTTCTTGCAATTCAGGCGTGTATTTGATGGCATTCTGCAAATTCATCTTCAGTTTGTTGGGCAAACGATCTGGGATAGCCTTGCAAAGTGCGTTCGCCCGAGCCAGCGGCAGCTTCTCTACGCGCGCAACGTCTTTGATGGCGTTTTTCGTTGCCATCGTTGAGTAAGTGATGATGTGTGCACAATTTTCGTAGCCGTATTTATCTTCAACCCATTTCAACACTTTACCGCGACCGTCGTCATCGAAATCGGTGTCAATATCAGGCAATGAGATTCGATCTGGGTTCAAAAAGCGCTCGAACAGCAAGTCATATTTCAGCGGATTGATGCGTGTGATTCCTAAACAATAGGCAACGACGGAACCAGCTGCTGAACCACGACCAGGACCCACCATCACACCGAGCTCGTTGCGTGCGGCGTTGATGAAATCCTGCACGATAAGGAAGTAACCTGGGAATCCCATCGTCTTCATCACGTGCAATTCAAATCGGATGCGGTCATCTACTTCTTTCGAAAGCGGTTCGCCATAGAGTTTCTTCGCGCCTTCGTAAGTTAGATAGCGCAAATATTCGGCTTCGAACTTGATTCTGTATAATTTTTCTACGCCACCGAGATGCTCAATCTTCTTCATGCCTTCATCGATAGGCAGCGTGTTCTCGCCATTCTCGTCACTGGTGAATTCGCGGATGAGTTCTTCAGCGCTAATCTGCTGACGCAGCGCCTCCTCTGTACCGAAACTCTCTGGAATAGGGAAGTTTGGCATGATAGGATCGTGGTCTATGCTGTACAACTCTACCTTATCCAACACCTCAAGCGTGTTGCTGAGCGCGAAAGGTACGTCGCTGAAAACCTCGTTCATCTCTTCGCGCGTCTTAAACCACTCTTGCTTCGAGTAGAGCATGCGATTAGGATCGTCGATGTCGTCTTTCGTGCCGAGACAGAGCAGGTGGTCGTGCGCTTCTGCGTATTCCTTGCCAAGGAAGTGCGCGTCGTTGGTGCAAACTACCTTAATCCCATATTCTTCTGCCAGTTCCAATATAACTTTGTTCGCACGTTGCTGCAGCGGAAACGTGTCGCGATTGGCTCTGATGTTAGGATCTTTCACCTCGTGACGCTGAATCTCCAAGTAATAGTCGTCTCCAAAGACGCGGTGATACCATTCGATAGCCTCGCGTGCGCCTTCAATATCGTCGCGCAGTATCTTAGCAGGCACTTCGCCTGCAATACAAGCAGAACAAACGATTAGATCTTCGTGGAAGCGCACCAAATCGGCGCGGTCGGTTCTTGGACGATAATAAAACCCGTCAACCCAAGAACGACTCACCAATTTAATCAAATTTTTATACCCGTTGTAGTTCTTAGCCAGCACAATCAGGTGATAACCGCTCGCATCGCCATGTTCTTTCACCTTATCCTCCTTGCGATTATGCGCAACATACATCTCGCAACCAAAGATTGGCTTGAAAGGCGCTTTGCCTTCTGCCGTCAACGCTTTGTTTTTCTTCTTGCTGTAGTCGAACAATTCTTTCACTCCGAACATATTGCCGTGATCGGTTATCGCCATACCGCGCTGTCCGTCGGCGATAGCCTTGTCAACGAGCGCTTTGACAGGCGATTGCCCGTCGAGCGTAGAGTAGTACGTGTGAACGTGAAGGTGAACAAAATCTTCCATAACGATGGTTTGTCGAATAAAAAATCTGATTTGAGTGGTAAAATTACGAAAAAAAAGTGGAGTAGGCGAGGGATTTTGCAAAAAAACATTCAAAAAATGCTGCAACCGCTCGCTCCTTTATATATATAATAAGGTGTAACCCCAAAGTTTCATGCTGCAAAGGTAGGGTATGGATGTGCGAAATTGCAGCAGAGAAGAAAAAGAAAAACGAAATGTTGTATTTTTATTCAATTTTGGCGGAAAATTTTGCATATTTTTCGGTTGGATTGGGTGCAAAATGAGGCAAAAAATGACGCGAAATTTTGGGCGGTTTTTGCGGCAAAATTTTGGGTCAAAATTGTAAAGATTTTTCATGCACAAATTTTTGCAGAGAAAAAATTGAATTCTGGAACGAAAAATGGCGTTTTTTTGTCGAATTGTAAAAAGATGTTAATGAGTTTTTAGTGAAAATTTGTTGCAATTTGTTAAATTCGTGCACAAATTCGCCGATTTGTGCAATTTTTTTGCTGATTTTTTGAAAAAAGTCACCGTTTTTGAACCAAAAAAAAGGCCGTTTTTCGATTAAAAACGATTGAGATATTTTTGAAAACGACTCGGAAATTTTTAAAAACGACTCGTTTTTGAAAAAAGACCGTCAAAAAAGGGTCAAAAAAAGTCGC
>Ga0065708_1039970_pt1 | contig 21511 bp, 10 predicted proteins | sample Hoacrofraction12_2_FD_59095 | JGI IMG/M metagenome (GOLD analysis project Ga0065708, IMG submission 59095) | Hoatzin crop microbial communities from Cojedes, Venezuela, sample from fiber fraction 12 v1 | ecosystem: Host-associated > Birds > Digestive system > Esophagus > Crop | place: Venezuela... | reverse complement strand
TTGGTCTTGCGATAGCAGCGTCTTTCCTTGTATCCTGCAAGAAGGATACATCTTCCCTGGAATCGCGCGTAGAAGACCTTGAGGCAAGGGTTGCTGCGTTGGAGGAAACGGTGTCGTCAATCAACGACAACGCCACGGCCTTGGGCAAGTTTCTCAAGGAAAGCATCCGCATTGTGGGCTATGAGAAACTCGACTATGGCTACACTCTATCGCTAAGTGACGGTACAGAGGTGACTGTTACCTATGGTACCGATTCTCCCAGCACCATTCCCATTCTGGGTGTCAACTCCGATGGGGAATGGATTGTCTCCGTTGACGGCGGAGAGACCTTCACGGTTATCGAGGGTGCCGACAATGCCCTCGCAAACGACGGTGTTACACCCCAAGTCAAGGTTAGTGAGGATAGCTACTGGCTAATCAGCTATGACGGGGGAGAGACCTGGAACGAAATTCTGGACGCTGACGGCAAGCCCATCAGCACCGATGCCCTCACAGTTGCAGGGCTGGCTTCCTTCTTCTCGGATGTAACCTACGACGAGAGCACCGGCTATATGACCTTTACTCTGCTCGACGGCACTGCCGTTAAGGTGCAGGTGATTGAAAGTTTCTACATGAACCTTACCGGCTATAGCGATGGCTCTGTAATCTACAGCAACGAAACCCTCACTTATCCCGTTGAACTTGGGCAGGTTGAGGATGCTGTAATCAAGGTTCCCGAGAACTGGAGCGCTGCACTTACTGATAGCGAATTCAGCGTTACAGCCCCTTCAGGTGGCACTGCAGGCGAATATGAGATAGATGTTATTCTGGTTTCTACCGAAAACTATCTTAAGAAGGTCGCCCTGATTTTCAAGTACACCGCTACCGTCAAGGAATACTGCGACGATTGGAACTATTTCGACAATGACACCGATGACAATGTGCTGCTGGACTTCTCCTACGCAGGCTACAATCACGGTGAAACCGCACCTCCCGATGTCTACACCCTCGGCTACACCGTTTACGATGTTACCGACTACGGTGCAGTTCCTAACGACGGCAAGTCCGACCGCGAGGCTTTCCTCGCTGCCTACCAGGCTGCCATCGGTGCTAACAATGTGCAGAAGGCTTCCGCCAAGGCGATAATCTACTTCCCTGAAGGTGAATTTATCCTGCACACTAGCGATGACGATACTACTACTGATGGCGTAACCAACAGTAACTCAATGATTTTGCGTGCTGGCGACTTCGTTATCAAGGGAGCTGGTCGCGACAAGACCACCCTGCTTATGCAGGACCCTAACCTCCCGACCGACGAGAGCGTTCTCTACTCTTCGCCTACCATGATCCAGCTTAAGCACAATAGCGGCCTGAGCGACCTTACCACCGTTACCGCCAATGCCGAAAAGGGCAGCTTCAGCGTTGAGGTTGCTTCCACCGCCGGCATCGCCGAGGGCGATTGGGTTTGCCTCTACCTGCTGGACAATGACGAGGAGAACAGCTATGCGCTGCTTTTCAATGAGCTTGCACCTTACAAGCCACAGAAATATATGACCGACCTCATCAATAATGGTATCAGAGTGACTGATTATCACCAGGTTAAGTCCATCAGTGGTAACACCATCACCTTCTACGAGCCTATTATGCACGAGGTTGATGTTAACTACGATTGGTCCATTAAGAAGTATCCTCACTACGAGAATGTCGGCGTTGAGGACCTTACTTTCAAGGGCAATTCCAAGGCTGATTTCGAGCATCATGCCAGCTGGCAGGACGATGGCGCCTACAAGCCCATTGACTTCGCCAGAATTACCAACGGCTGGCTCCGCAGGGTACGCTTTACCTCTGTAAGTGAGTGCTGCTCAATCATTAACAGTGCCAATGTATCGGCTTACGACATCGAAATCACCGGTAACCGCGGTCACGCTGCAGTTCGTTCGCAGCAGTCTTCCCGCGTATTCATCGGCAAGGTGACCGATACCGCAGGTGATGGCGAGGGCCAGTACCACGCTACCGGCGTTTCCAAGCCCAGCATGGGAGCCGTTATCTGGCGCAGCGACTGGGGTACCAACTCCTGCTTCGAAGCCCACGCTACCCAGCCTAGGGCAACTCTACTCGACTGCTGCACAGGCGGTTGGATGTATTGGAGGCAGGGTGGTGACTACAACCAGATGCCTAACCACATGGCCGACCTTACCATCTGGAACTTTAACTCCAAGACAGCTGTAAGCGAGACATGGATCTGGTGGAATTCCTCAACCTACTGGTGGAGATTCCTTCCTCCTACCATCGTTGGTTTCCACGGCGAAGCCTGCACCTTTGACCAGGACCAGGTTAAGCGTGATGCCAACCACGGTGAGATTGTAGCTCCCGAATCCCTATATGAAGCCCAGCTTCGCAAGAGATTGGGCGCTGTGCCTGCATGGCTCGAAGAATTGAAATAAAAAGTAACGCAATATGAAAACAAGATTCACTAAATTTCTTGCAGTAGCAACCGTACTCTTGGCTGCAGTTGCCTGCAAAAGCGATTTGAAAGACCTTGAAAAGAGGGTGGACGACCTTGACAGCCGTGTAACCGCCCTCGAGGCCCTTGTGGCCACCCTCAACTCCAATGTTGAGACCTATGCCGAGCTGCTGAACGCCACCACCATCAAGAGCGTCAGCGAAAGCAATGGCGTATACACCATCACCCTCAACAACGGCACCGTGCTTACCCTTGACCAGGGCAGCGTAGGTGTTGGCAATGTGCCTGTGATGTATGTTGACGACGAAGGTTATTGGATGGTAGACTACCAGGACGGCAACGGCAAGGTATATGTCTACAACAATAACGAGAAGGTTAAGGCTACCGGCAATGATGGCGTTACTCCCCAGTTCGCCATTGATTCCGATGGCTACTGGACTGTCAGCTACGATGGCGGGAGCACTTATTCCAAGGTGCTCGATGCCAACGGCAATGCAGTCAGCGCCCTTCCTAGCGATGGCAGCGTAAACGATAGCTACTTCAACGATGTAAGCTACACTGACGATGTATTCACCCTTACCCTTAAGGATGGCACCGTGCTTACAATCCCCGTTCTCTCAGACTTCCTCTGCTCTATCGAGGGTGCCGACGGAACCCAGACCTTCAACTTCTCCGAAACCAAGACTTACACCGTTACAATGACCGGCGTAGAGTCTACCGTGCTGACCTGTCCTCAGGGATGGAGCGCCAGCCTCACCGATGCCACCCTCAGCGTAACCGCCCCTTCTTCAGTGGTTACCAAGGCTACCCTGGCAGACTCTGAAACCGATGTTTGCATCCTTGCAATTTCGGCCTCCGGCTATGCTACAGTGGCTAAATTGCAGGTTGCTCTCTCTGGCGAGAGTGGGGAAGAGGAGACCAAAACTCCCGTTGCAACCCTCACCGCAGGTGATGTTACCGAGTCCAGCCTCAGCTTCAGCGTCAGCCTGACCGATGCTGATTCTTATAAATATTATGTATCTACCTCCGCTGGCCTCAGTGCTGATGAGGTTGAAGCAAACGGCACCAGCTCTACCGAAGCATCTGTTACCGTAAGCGACCTTGCAGCTTCCACCACATACACTGTTTATGTTCTGCCTTACAACGGCACCACCGCAGGTACCCTCGTAAGCACCACAATGACCACCTCCGAGGCTCAGGTAAACGATTACTATCAGGCTTATGTTGATGGCAAGGACATTACCATCGCAGGTGTAACCTACAACAAGGCTACCAACGGCGATGCAACCCTGATTACCGCAGAGGCTGCCGATACCGATATCCAGCCTACTCTGAACAATGCTACCGGCGTATTCTTCCTTGATGCAGGCAATTACAACTTCATCGCTGCCAAGATTATTTCTGTCAGCGCTGGCAAGATTGTACTTATCGGTCGTTATCCCGACAATGCTCCTAGCGTTCAGATTCAGAAGAACATCAAGCTTATGGCTGGCGGCTTTGTTGCCAAGAATATCAACTTTGATATGAGTGCAATTGATGGCAGCACCAATGCCCAGTACTTTATGAACAATGCCAACTCCACTGAAACTGCAGCAGTTCTGCATTATGACGATTGCACCTTCAGCAATGTTCAGAAGCCTATCCTCTATATGAGCTTGGCAGGCAATGGTATTACCAGCCTTAAGTTTATGAATAGCAAGGTATTACTGTCTTCAGGCATCGCCAAGGGTTTCCAACTTCTCAACCTCTACAAGAGCACCTGCCTGGATGTTTACAAGGAGATTGTATTCGATAACAATGTTGTAGCTTGCGCTTCCGGTACCGAATATGTTACCAGCATCATCAACTACGATGTAGCTACAACCCAGAGTGGTACCACCTGGGAAGGCACAATGTCGGTATGCAACAATATCTTCTACAATGTTCCTAGCAAGAACTGCGCATTCCGCTTCTATCAGCTGGCTTCCTTCAACTTCGACAAGAATGTATACTGGGCAGATTCCTCACTTGAGGTAGCTCACTATGTACATTATTTCGTAAGCACAAGCCAGAGTGCCGATGTTGTAACTATCGGTGAGAACCTTGCCTACGGCCTTGCAAAGCCTTGGACCATCAACGGCCCCAAGTCTACCGTAACCTCATCTCCTGCTTACATCACAAAGCTTGAGGCTGACCCGTTTGCAAGTGCAGACGCTTCTACCGGCAGCTTTACCCTGAATAGCGATTATAGCGCATACGGTCCTCAGGAATGAGAAGATTGATAATACTAGCGTTGACCCTTGTCACTGCGGCTTTTACCGCGGTGGCAGGGCCTGCGCAATACTCTTTTGAAGGCTCCGTACCCTCCAATGTCCGAGTTAGGGGCAGGGGAGATCTGAGCCTGAATTCCGACCGCTACAAGGATGGATCGCAGTCGCTAAAGTTCTCCTGGCTGGGTCAGGCAGAGCTGATGATTGTGGACCAAGCTGCCATCCAGGCATCCCTTGCCAAGCCCGACAATGGGGTAATGCTTTGGATTTGCAACGAGACTCCTTCGAAGGAGGCGCTCCACATAGCAATCAAGAGTGCAGCGGGTGCAGAAATCTGCGGCTTCGACTTCAACCTCGATTTTGCAGGCTGGAGAGCTGCCTGGGTCAAATATCAGGACATGACTCCCGCTCCCACATCCACCGACGGTGCCTACCTTTCGATTAGGCCTTCTCCCCGTCAGATGCAGGGCGCGATTTACCTCGACCGTCTCTCCTTTAGCAAGTCACCCCTTCATATCCAGGTGACTCCTGACGCCCAGATTCCCGGTAACAATGCCGAGGTGATGAAGGGGCGCCGCTGGCACTGGATTCAGCTTTGGGAATGGTGGCAACTGCCTGAGTTACAGGTATCTACCCCTAGTTCCCAGGACCTTGCATCCCTGGATTTGATGCGCAAGCATCTGGATGACTTCTATGCCAATGAACCTCCACTGAGCGGTAACTACGACCCTGTAAAGGCCCGTACCAAACTGGATGCTCGCTACGACAAACTGAACATCACAAGGCTTGCCGACGGCACCACCAAGGGCACTCCCATGGTTAGCAACGACGAGAGCACCGCTTCCGATATCAAGATGAAGGAGGCGGTGGACATCATGTACCGCTATGCCCTAGATTACAAATATTCCGGCAACAAGCAGGCTCTGGAACGCTTTTTCAATGTAGCTGACTACCTTGATTGGCAGGGACTTGCGTTCGGTAGCGGCATGGGTACCAACCACCACTACGGCTACAACATCCGCGGCTGGAGCAATTCCTTATGGATGCTTCGCGACGAGATTCGCCAGGCCGGCAAGAATGAACAATACTTCAAGAGTCTGGAATATTGGAGCGGTCTAGCCGAGTGCCGAGCTGATTTAGACAAGACCCGCGAAGGCGTTGTGGATGCCTGGAACACCCTTCTCATCCCCAAAATCACCTCCGCAATGCTAAAGGACAGCGATGCCGAAAAGGTAGCTTGCCTTAAGTCCATCGAGCGCTGGATGAGTGAGTCCATGATGTACACAGATGGCACTATGGGCGGTTTCAAGGTGGATGGCACCTCATTCCACCACGGCGGACACTATCCTGCATATACGGTTGATGCCTTCTCCACTCTCGGCCCCTATTTCGGGCTGGTGGATGGCACCACTTTCGTGCCTACGCTTGAATCCCGCAAGTGCGCCAAGAACGCCCTTATGGCCCTCCGCACCTACTGCAACCTCAAAAACTGGGGTATCGGTATCAGCGGCAGGCACCCCTTCGATGGTTACGACAAGCCCGATGGCAATATCGCTCCCAAGGTGGTAGAGTGCTTTGGCAATCTGGCCGTTCTGGGTGACCTTAGCGGCAGTGGCAAGGCCTTCGACGAGGACCTGGCAGGGGCCTATCTGGCCCTTGGCGGCAAGTCCAAGGGGGTTGTTTCCCGTCTGGGCAAACTCAAGGCTGCGGCTGCACCTCAGGGCTTCTTCGTATATAACTACGCTGCGCTGGGAATCCACCGCAGGTCGGGTTGGATGCTTACCCTAAAGGCTTATAACTCAGATGTTTGGGGGTCTGAAATCTATGCAAACGACAACCGCTATGGCCGCTATCAGAGCTATGGCAGTGTGCAGATTATCAACTCCGGCAATCCCGCATCTGCAGCCGCTTCAGGCTATAGCGAGGCAGGTTGGGATTGGAACCGTCTCCCCGGCACCACCACCATCCATCTGCCCTTCGACAAGCTCAATAGCCCTCTGAAGGGTACCTTGATGGAAAAGAACGATAGCCGTTTCCCCGGCGTTTCCTCGCTTGAGGGCAAGAACGGAGTGCTGGCGTTCACTTACACCGAGCGCCCCCGCACCAACTTCTGCGCAGGAGCAACCGCTACCAAGAGCGTGTTCTGCTTCGATAACCGCATCGTGTTCATCGGCACCGGGATAAGCAACAATTCCTCATATCCCACCGAAACCACCCTGTTCCAGCAGAGCATCAGCGGCAATTCCTCAATTCTTGCGGATGGGCAGCTGGTGAACTCAGTGCCTTCCACCTGGACCCACAGTGGCAAGGATGCAGCGGTGGTAGAAGACCTTAACGGCAACTGCTACATCGTTCCTGAGGCCTCCAATCTTCAAGTGATGATGGCTTCGCAGACCTCGCCCAACAACACCAACAAGAAGACCGGCAGCGGCAATTTCGCAACGGCCATCCTGAACCACGGTGTATCGCCACAGAATGCTTCCTACGAGTATCTGCTGCTGGTTGAGCCGAGTGGCGCCGACCGCAAGGCCTACAGCAAAAAACTGCCTTACGAGGTACTCTGCCGCACTTCTGCTGCCCATGTAGTCAAGGACAATCCCACAGGGATTACCGCTTATGTCTGCTATGGGGAATATCAGGGTACAGGCACTCTCGTAAGCAAGGTTGAGGCCGAAACCATTGTTATGGAAAGGCCCGTCGATGGTGGCTATGTCATGAGCATCTGCACCCCCGACCTAGGCATTCAGGAAAAGGAATACACCACTTCCCAGCCCAGCAAGGTCATCGAGAAGACTATCCAGCTCGAGGGCACCTACTCCCTCGCATCCAGTAATCCTTCCGTGAAGGTCAGCACCTCCGGTGGCAAGACCAGCATCACCGCAAGCTGCATTCACGGTCAACCTGTAGAATTTACACTTAAAAAACTATAAACAATGCAAAAACTAACCAAAATCTTTGCGCTTGCGTTGCTTACACTGCTGCCGACATTAGGCCTGTCGGCACAGAATGTCAAGATAACGGGTACGGTCACAGATGGCACCGGCTTGAGTGTCATCGCTGCCACCGTTTATCAAGAGGGCAACACCTCCAACGGTACCATTACCGATATGGATGGACACTATTCCATCACTGTTCCGGCCGATGCCAACCTGGTTTTCTCCTGCCTTGGCTATATGGACCAGACCCAGGCCGTTGCAGGCCGCTCGGTAATTGATGTCGTCCTTGCCGACGATGCCGTTACCCTTGAGGCTGCCCAGGTTGTGAGCGATGGTTACAACACCGTTGCAAAGCGCGACCTTACCGGCTCCGTCAGCTCGGTAAGCATGGACAATCTGGTAAAGACCCCCGTTACCTCATTCTCCCAGGCCCTAGGAGGCCGTGTAGCAGGTGTCGTTTCCACCACCTCCGACGGTTCGGTGGGTGCCAGCGCCAACATCACCATCCGTGGTAACAACTCCCTTACCCAGAGCAACGAACCTCTCTACATCATCGACGGCTTCCCCTCCGAGAGCTCAATGGCCTCGAGCATTAGCCCCGCCGATATCGAGAACATCGACATCCTGAAGGATGCCTCCGCTACCGCAATTTACGGTGCTAGAGGTGCCAATGGTGTAATCGTAATTACCACAAAACAAGGTTCCGAAGGCAAGCCCAAGATTAACTTCCTCGGCACCTGGACCCTGAACCACATTGCCAACAAGGTGGACCTGATGGATGCCTACGACTTTGTAGCCCTTCAGACCGAAATCGCCACCGCTCGCAATAGCTCCAACTCCTACCTCTACGACTCCGCCACCGCCAAGACCTATAACCTTGACGATTACAAGAATGTGAACGGCGTCGATTGGCAGGACCAGATTTACCGCACCGCTCTGGTTCAGAACTACAACCTGAGCATTTCCGGCGGCAATGCCAAGGCAGGCAATATATATAATGTAAGCCTCGGCGTTACCCAGCAGGATGGTATCATCGTAAATTCCAGCTTCGAGCGCTATCAGGGCAAGATTAGCTTCCAGCAGAAGATTTACGACAACCTGCAGATGAACCTGATGGGCAACTTCTCCCGCGCTGTCAGCCATGGTACCAACCCTACCTCTGCACAGCAGAGTTCTTCCGCATCAGGTTGGCTGATGTACTCCGTTTGGGGTTACAGGCCTACCCGTCCGCTCAGCCAGATTGAGGCAGGTCTCAGCAACGAGGATATGATGGACGACCTTACCGACTCCGATGCTGCCAGCTCCAACGACTACCGTTTCAACCCCGCCAAGACCGTTCGCAACGAGTATCGCCGCAGCCTTCTTGACAATATCAACGGTAACATCAGCTTCCTCTGGACCATCAACGACGAACTCAAGCTCAAGGCTTCCGCCGGCTATACCCAGCGCAAGACCCGCTCCGAGGCGTTCAACGATTCCAACACCTACACCGGTTATCCCGGTTCACCTTCGGGCAAGGGTGTAAACTCTGCAATCGGCTACACCGATGTCACCAGTTGGATTAACGACTATGTGCTCACTTGGACCAAGACCCTTAAAAAGGCCCACCATGTTCAGATGCAGGGCATTACCTCAATGCAGGGCAACAAGACCGATTACTTCGGCACCTCATCCACCCAGATGACCACCGAAGCCCTCGGTATCTACGGCCTTAACACCGGTGAACTTCAGGTAGTTGACCCTTCCGAGAGCTCCTGGAGGATGCTTTCCTTCGCATATAGGCTCAACTATAACTATAAATATCGCTACTACCTCACCTTCAGTATGCGTGCCGATGGTTCCAGCAAGTTCCCCGCAGGCAACCGCTGGGGCTATTTCCCCTCTGGGTCAGTAGCTTGGAACTTCAACCGCGAGTCCTGGATGCAGCAGTTCTCCTGGCTCAACAACGGTAAGGTCCGCCTCTCTTGGGGTAAGACTGGTAACAACCGAATCGGTGCATACACCTTCTATTCCACCGTATCCACCAACCCCGGTTCCGCAACCTCCTTCGATTATATCTTCGACGGAACTTCGGTTGCAGGTTACTATCCTTCCAGTATGGCAAATGAGAAGCTGAAGTGGGAAACCACCACCCAGACCGACCTTGGTTTGGATTTGGGCTTCTTCCAGAACAGGATTAAGATAACCACCGACTACTATGTAAAGAACACCGACGACCTCCTCCTTGCAGCCACCATCCCCGCATCTTCAGGTTACACCAGTGCAACCCTGAACATCGGTTCGATGCAGAACAAGGGTTGGGAGTTCACCCTTGAGGCTATCCCCGTACAGAATAGGGATTTCCAGTGGGAGAGTTCCTTCAATATTGCCTTCAACCGCAACAAGGTAACCGGCCTGACCGACGACCAGTTCTCCCTGCTTAGGGCAGTATCCTGGGACCAGTCCTACAATAGTCAGTACGCCTACATCACCCAGGTGGGCAAGCCTACAGGTATGATGTACGGCTACATCTACGAAGGTACCTACAAGGCTGAGGACTTCAATGCCGCAGGCACCCTGCTCGACGGCGTTCCTTATATGAGCAGCGTTGGCAAGACCGCCACACAGCCCGGTGACCCCAAATACAGGGATATCAACGGCGACGGTGTAATCGACGATAACGACCGCACCATCATCGGCTGCGGCCAGCCTATCCACACCGGCGGTTTCAACAACACCTTCTATTATAAGAACTTCGACCTTAACATCTTCTTCCAGTGGAGTTATGGTAACGATGTTCTCAACGCCAACAAGCTTGTGTTTGAGGATGGTACCCGCATCAACCTCAACCAGTTCACCTCCTACAAGGACCGCTTCAATGCCGAAACCAACCCCAACAGCGACATCCCTCGCGTTATGGCAAACGGTATGAGCGTTTACTCTTCAAGGGTTATCGAGGATGGTTCCTTCCTTCGTTTGAAGAACATCACCCTTGGTTACACCTTCCCTGCCCGCGTGCTTCAGAAGCTCAGACTCTCCGCAGCCCGCGTCTATATCTCTGCCGAGAATATCTGGACCCTCACCAACTATAGCGGTCCCGACCCTGAAGTTTCCACAAGAGAGTCAGTGCTGACCCCTGGCTTCGACTGGTCGGCTTACGCTAGAGCCTATGGTATCACCGGTGGTATTTCATTCACATTCTAAAATAGGAGGATAAGATATGAAAAAGATATATAGCTACACTTTGATTGCTCTTGCCCTGCTTACTCTTTGCTCCTGCAGCAAGAAATTCCTCGATGTAGACCCTACGGTCATCAACAACGAGACCTTCTACACCGACGAGGAAAAGCTCCTCAATGGCCTTGCAGGTGTGTACGGAGCCATTAGCAGCGAGTATACATACGGCAACTACTACTCTATCATGATGAGTAATGTGGATGATTTGAGCTACTTCAACAGAGCCAGCACTACCATCTACATCCAGGTTTACAGGCACGATGCCTCCAGCTCTCAGAACTATTACGCTTGGGCTTGGTTCTACAAGGGCATCCGCAACGCCAACTCATTTATGAATGTGGTAGACAACCAGTTCCCCGATTCCGAGGTGGCAAAGGAATACCGCAACGAGGCCCGTTTCCTCCGCGCTTTCTACCACTTCATTCTTGCACAGGGCTGGGGAGATGTTCCCCTCAGGGACACCGAGACCACTTCAAAAGAGCAGACCAACTGCGCAGCATCCCCTCAGGCAACAGTGCTTAAGTGGGTTGCCGATGAGATGGAAGCCTGCCTTGAGTCAGCTCCTCACGAGGTAGATATCCAGCCTTCACGCGTCACCTGGACCACCATGAAGGGTATCCTGGCCCGCGTTTACCTCTTCCTGGCTTACTCCGACAGCGCCAATGCCAAGTCTTACTACAAGCTTGCAATGGACCACGCCAAGGATGTTATTGACAGCGGCCTGCACCAGCTCAACCCCGATTATTCGCAGGTATTCATTAATATGATTGAGGATGAATACGATACCGAATACCACGAGAGCATGTGGGAAGCCGAGTTCAAGGGCGACCGCAGCAGCGCTAGCGCTTGGACCAATGGCCGTATCGGCGATGTGCTTGGTCTCCAGAGCTCAGGCTCCAGCAATTACTCCAGCTTCAACTGCAACTACGCATACGGACAGTACAATGGCTCCCTCAAGCTTTGGGACCTTTACTGGCAGACCGACCGTACCGATGACGAGAACGCTACTTCTAACATCAGCGACGCCCGTCAGTACTGGAATATGTGCCCTTACAACTACACCGGCAATGACAAGCAGGCTCCCTACGGTAGCGATGGCACCGGTTCCTGCAAGGCATCCATTGACAAGACTCCCTATGTCTACAATAATGTCAGCACCCGTGTAGACGAGACCGTGGCAGTTGGTCAGCGCAACTGCGGCAAGTTCCGCCGCGAGGTAATCTACGAGGGTGTAAAGGATGCAAAACGCCTCTACACCACCATCAATTACCCGATTCTTCGCTATGCTGATGTGCTCTTGATGTACGCCGAGGCTGCCAATGAGTACAATGGTGCTCCCACCCAGGAGGCCTACGATGCCCTCAAGCTTGTCCGCGACAGGGCCGGCATCCAGACCAAGGACTTCAGTGAATACTCTGACTATGCTTCCTTCCAGAGCCTTGTTCGCAATGAGCGTGGCCGCGAGCTGGTATTCGAGAGCCTTCGTAAGTACGACCTCATCCGTTGGGGTATCTTTGTCAAGGAAATGAACAACTACAGCAAGTGGGCTGCCGACGAGCGCTGGAGCAAGAATGCTACCGCAGGCTATGCTGCCGCTATCGGCGATGCCGTTCAGGAGAAGCACATTGTCTACCCTGTTCCCAGCATCGAACTTGGTGTAAACAAGGACCTTGTACAGAATCCTCTTTGGTAAACTTAAATGAGCTTCAATATGAAAAAATACCTTATACTTTTGCCTCTTGCCCTGTTTGCGCTCGTTGCTTGCGAGCACAAGGGCATCTATGAGGATGTATCCTTCAATGTTACCCTGGATGAGGGCAATACCTACTATGCAGGGGATGTTGTTACCTTCGATATTGCCGGCAATCCCGACAATCTGGTATTCTACAGCGGTGAGGAAGGTCATAATTATGCCTACAAGGACCGCTACTCCGTAGAGATGGACCAGGTAGAGGATGCCACCCTTGCAATGGAGTTCCAGGCTCGCTACGGCTATGCCGACGGCCTCAGCATCTATGTTACCTCGGCCTTTGATGGGCTTAACGGCAGCGATGCCGATGCCGACCGTGCAGCCATTCAGGCTATGGTAGATAGCGGCATGGAAGGCTGGACCAAGCTCGATTATGAAGAAGGTGGCAGCACCGCTTGGACCTCTCAGGACTTCGATTTGAGCGCATATCTCGAGAATTTCTGCATCGCTTTCCACTACAACCCCATCAACGATGGCCAGAGCGCCCAGCGTACCTATTGGGTAAATGGCGCCCTGAACCTCAAGCTTGAGGGTATTTCGGCGGCTCAGAACCTGGATATCACCAGCTTCCAGTTCGTCTCCTTCAATATGGGAGGGGAGACCGATACCGAATATGTAATCACCGACCCTTACGAAATCAATACCCACACCAGCTGGTCTAAAAACAAGACCAACGCCATCGTGCGCTTCGGCCAGTCCGCCGCCAGCATCATTTTCCAGGGTATCGGCAAGGGTATCCTCGATTATCCCATCGATATCTGGCTGATTTCCAAGCCTCAGCCCCTCAGCAAGGTAGACAACGACAAGGGAACCGTGGTGAAGAACCTCCAGAACAAGATCGAGACCTACGAATACACCTACGAGCAGCCCGGCACCTACACCGCCACCTTCATTGGCAGCAATGTCAATTACAAGGGCGAGAGCCAGGATGTCCGCGAGGTAACAGTAATCGTAATGGACAAGCCTGATGAGGAGTAGTTCCAAAGCGATATTGATTCCGGCTTTTGGGGCGTTGGCATCTGCCTGCGCCCCACAGAAGCCGAATGTGGTTTATGTTTTCCCCGACCAGTTCCGCAACTGCGCCCTTTCCTTCTGGAATGAGGAAGAGTACGCAGGAGCGCATGGTTGGCAGGCTGACCCAACCTTCACCCCTAGGATAAACGCCTTTGCAGATGAGTCTGTGGTGCTTTCCAACGCTATGAGCACCTGCCCAATCAGCAGCCCCTACCGCGGGATGTTCCTTACTGGGATGTTCCCCGAGCGCAACGGCATTATCTCCAACTGCATGACCGAGCGTCCCGAAAACACCCTGAATCCCGACGCAATCTGCATTGGCGATGCCTTCAAGGCGGCCGGCTACAACTGCGGCTATATCGGAAAGCTCCATGCCGATGTGCCCACTCCCAACGACCCCGAGCATCCTGGGCAGTATGTGGAATCCCGCTGGCCCGCTTGGGATGCCTACACCCCACCGGAGAGGCGCCACGGCTTCGATTATTGGTACTCCTACGGTACCTTTGACGAGCACAAGAATCCCCATTATTGGGATACTGAAGGCAAACGCCACGACCCTCACGAGTTCAGTGTCAAGCACGATACCGACAAGGCGATAGAGTACCTGCGCAACCGCGACAAGAAGAAACCCTTCCTGCTCTGCGTAGCCTACAACCCGCCCCACGGCCCCTACGCTTCGCTCGACGACTGTATGGAAGAGGACTACAATCTTTACAAGGACATGGACTATTCCCAGCTTTATGTTAGGGAAAATGCCGATACAAGCATGTCCAAGGCCCCTTCTGCCCGCTATTATTTTGCGAATGTAACGGCAGTTGACAGGGAATTCGGCCGTATCCTGGATGAGCTTAAGGCTCAAGGATTGGACAAGAATACCATTGTGGTGTTCACTGCCGACCATGGCGAAACCATGTGCAGCCAGGGCGTTGAGGACCCTAAGAACTCTATTTGGAGCGAGTCCTTCAATGTGCCTTTCATTATCAGGTATCCCAAGAAGCTTAAGCACAGGATAGACCCCATTCTGCTGGCAAGTACCGACATTATGCCCACTCTGCTGGGCCTTGCCGGGGTGGATATTCCCGCTTCAGTGCAGGGCAGGGACTATTCTGCCACCCTTTTGGGCACTTCGCAGGACCGCCCCGCATCGGCCCTGTATCTGCGCACGCTGAATGGGGAGCCCGATGCCGATGGCTATTACCGCCATTTCTATCCTCAGGCTCGCGGACTCAAGACCGACCGCTATACATTTGAAATTTCAATTAATCGCGATACGACATTTGCAAAAATGCTTCTTTTTGACGATATTGCGGACCCTTATCAGCTGCATCCGCTTGATATAGAGCAAAATGCAGATGTTGTTAAGGACCTTTGCACCGAACTCGCAAGCGAGCTTGAGAGGTCGGATGATGTATGGCATCGCGAGAAAATACTACAAAAGATTTTGAAAAAATGAAAAGAATTGCACTTGTCATAATGGCCGCAGCACTGCTTGCTCCTTCCTGCAAAAAGAAGGACACCCTGCTCGCGGACAACATCGAGAACGCAAAGACCCAGATTGGCGCCTTGATGCAGGTAGCGGAGCAGGGTGATACCATCCGCATCCCTTCCAGCATCGGCAAGGACGGGAAGCTTTCCTTTGTGCCCATAGATGATTGGGTATCAGGCTTTTTCGCCGGCGAACTCTGGTATATGTACGAGCTTACAGGCGATGAAATGTGGGCTGACCATGCCCGCAAGCACACCGAAATCCTGGATTCCGTGCAGCACCTCAAGTGGCATCACGATGTCGGCTTTATGATTTACGATAGCTACGGCAAGGGTATTGAGGCCAAGGGCATCGAGGAATACAAGCCCGTTGTGGTTGAGACTGCAAAGTCGCTCAGCACCCGTTTCCGCCCCGGCGCCGGCATTATCCAGAGCTGGGATGCAGATAAGGGCTGGCAGGCGCTCCGTGGCTGGAAATGCCCCGTTATCATAGACAATATGATGAACCTGGAACTGCTCTTCAAGGCCACTGAATTTTCGGGAGATTCCACCTTCTTCAAGATTGCGGTTAGCCATGCCGACCAGACAATGAAGAACCACTTCCGCGACGACTACAGCTGCTATCATGTGGTTGACTATGACCCCGAAACGGGGGAGGTTCGTGGCCGCTGCACCGCTCAGGGCTATGCTGACGAGTCCGCTTGGGCCCGTGGTCAGGCTTGGGCGCTCTATGGCTACGCCACTGCCTATGAGTATACCGGCTACGACCGCTATCTCCAGCAGGCAGAGAATGTTGCTAACTTCCTCTTCTCCAACAAGAACATGCCCGAGGATTTGATTCCCTACTGGGACTTCGACGACCCTAAGATTCCCGACACCTATAGGGATGCATCTGCCGGTGCAGTAATCGCTTCTGCGATGTACGAATTGTACAAGATTACGGGCAAGAAGGACTATAAGGCTAAGGCCGACAAGATGATGGAGACCCTGTCTTCACCTGCCTTCAGGGCCGAGCCTGGGCAGAATTGCAACTTTATCCTGATGCACTCGGTGGCCAGCCTGCCGCACGGCAATGGCATCGATGTGCCTCTGAACTATGCTGATTACTACTTCCTGGAGGCTCTGCTTCGCAGGAGCAAATTAAAATAAAACACATTTTAAAATTAAAAATTTATAACATGAAAACAACCAAACTGAAATTTGTGGAGATGACCCCCCCATATTCATCTCCTAGCTGCGAAGCAGTCAGCCTTGGCTTTGCAGGCGTACTTTGCGGTAGTATTGAATCCGGTACTGGTGCCAAGTGGGGAACACAGAGTACTGGCGAAGAAAAACTTTTGGAAGGTCTTATTCCTCTGGACAACAATCTATTTTAACTGACTGCGCTATGAAAAAGATTTTTACTTCAATCCTCGTTATCGCAGCAGCTGCGATTGCGTTCAGTGCCTGCACAAAGACCAATACCCCCGCGCAGGACAATGATTCTACAATGCTTACTTTCAGGGCTGTAGCCAATTCCACAAAAGCCGCTTTCGGTGAAAGGGATGGCTTGAGCTTCCCTGCATATTGGACTAGTAATGATGGTGCTGTTGCTATGAGCCTTAACTGTGCAACCAAGGTTGAAGGCACTCTTTCCATTACCGAAGGAACAGATAACAAGCAGGCTACTATTTCTGCTAGCATAGATTCTGATGGAACAGGTGAATATATCTTTTATGCAATGTCACCTGCATCAGTTGTGAATGTTATGAATGCTACATATAAGAGGTGGCGTTATACCATCCCTACAACCCAGACCTCAGGTCTCCTTTCTCCTGATGAAAGCGCTATGGTGCTTTATGGTCGCACTGAGGCTGTTTCCGAATTCCCTTCATCTACTGACAAGATTGATATTAGCTTTAAGCATGCCACAGCTTATATCGATTTTAAAGTAGAAGGCTTAACCCTTGAGGATGGGGATGCAATTTCCAACTACACCATTACCGGCAGTGAATATTTGGCAGGTGACTCCTTCACTTACGCAAATGACTATAGTTCTTCGCACCCTGAAGGTGAGACCTTTGGCAATTCCGGCGCAGCTAAGACTGTAACCGTTACTCCTGCAAAAGCAGGTGCAGACTCTGCTTGGGTTGCAATTCTTCCTATTGCCAGTGGCACTAGCCTGACATTTACCGTAAATACTACTAATGGTGGTACTTATGCAAAGACAATCTCAACTCCTGCAGACCTCGCTTCTGGCGGTGTAGCCATTCTTACTCTTGATTTCTCTAATGTAAGCTCTAAGACTTACACTTATACAAAGGTTACCAGTGAACCTAGCGATTGGACAGGTAAGTATCTGATTGTAGATGAAACTGCAGGTGTTGCATTTAATGCAGGTCTAGAAACTGGCACTGTTGATGCTGGCGCAAACTCCACCTCGGTTACAATTTCCAATAATACCATTACCTTAACAAGTAATACTTTCTATGTTGAGGTAAATCCTTCTACAGTTGCAACCGAATCAAATTGCTATTCAGTATATGCAAAAGGAGGATATTATGTTGGTCTTGCAACAGCTAAGGGTACCGGTATGTCGCGTGCGACATCAGAGAAAGCAACAAATACCGATGTAACTTTTGCTTATTCTGAAAGTGGCGTAACACTCCAGTGTAATGGCTCTACATTCTACTATCGTTCTGGTAAGGATAGGTTTAGGTATTTTCCTAGCCAGAATGACGGCGATAGACTCCCTGCCCTCTACAAACTCTCCGAGTAAGCGTAATATCTAAATAACTATTACTCAATACTTTACAAAAATCGGTCGTCCAATTTCGAACGACCGATTTTCATATCTCCTTGATTCTTAACTTGTTACAGAATACGCTCATTTTCTAGCTTTTCAGGGAGGGGAGAGTCCCAGTCGGCGAGGTGAGTGTCGAGGGCTGTTTTGAGTTTGTTTACGATGTCGGGATTTTCGGCAGCGACATCGTGCTGCTCGCCAAGGTCGTCGGCCAGATTGTATAGCTCGTACCTCTCATCCCACATTCGCCAAACCAACTTCCAATCGCCTTTGCGAAGGGCATAGATGAAGTCGCACTCGGAGTCGTATTTCTTTTTCCATTTATGAGGGAAACCAAATACCAGCTCCCTGTCAGACTCTTTGGATTTACCGTTCAGCAACGGCACAATGCTCTGACCATCAAGTTCTTGCAAGGTGCCATAGTTCTTAATTCCAGCCATTTCCAAAATGGTAGGGAAGAGGTCCTCGCAGATAACGGGGGTTGTAACCCTTGCGCCGGCCTTGGCATGTCCTTTCCAGCGGATGGTCAGCGGAACTCTGATACCGCCTTCGTAGCAAGAACCCTTGCCGTAACGCAGCGGCTTGTTATGGCAGAATACCTCGCCACCCATATTTTCGGAATCGTCGGTTTTTGCTCCGTTGTCGGTCATTAAAATAATGATGGTATTATCCAGTACTCCCTTGTCTTCCAAATAGTTATAAAGGTCGCCAAGGCTTTTGTCAACACCTTCCACCATCGAAGCATATTTAGCCAGCTGCTCGTCAAAACCGCGGTCAATATACTTCTGGTAGAACCTTGCATCGGCCTCCAGAGGGGTGTGGGTGGCATAATGTGCAAGGTTAAGGAAGAATGGCTGCCCCTTGCTGATAGGCTCGTCCAGAGCCTTAAGTGCCTCAAGGGTAAGCGCTTCCGTCAGGAAAGTCGGGGTGCTATAGTACTCGTCAAGGTTCTGCACTGCGTGAATGTTCCAATCCTGTTTGTTGTTGCCGTAGTTCTTTTCTCCAAGGTAGGAGGCTGGTCTGCCGATGCAACCTCCTGCGATGTTTACGCAGAAGCCCATATTGTGCGGATTCGCCCCTGGAGTACCGCAGGAGGCCCAATGCGCCTTGCCAACATGGATGGTGTAATAGCCCGCTTCCTTCAGCAGTTGGGGATAAGGGGTCGCTATAAACGAATGTTCGGGCGCCTGATCGGCAAAGTCCTCTGGGCATACCCCATTCCAGTTCCAATCGCCATGATGGAGTTTGTCGCCCTCCGCAACCTTGCCATCGGATGGGGTATCCTTGTAGGGTGCTGTCCAGTTGGTAATTCTGGAATGCACTGCATTTACACCGGTTAGCAGACTGGTGCGGGTCGGGGTAGAAACAGGGCAGGCGTAGGCCGCTCCGAATCGCACTCCCTCCTCTGCCAAACGCAGCATATTGGGGGTATCGTAGCGCAGATTATTGGGGTACTGCTGCTCGCCGTAGGCCACATTGCTGTCCACCCAGCCATTGTCATCTATCAAAAAGAATACAATATTGGGCTGCTGGGCTTCCTGCCCGCAACTTGCAGCAAGTGCTGCGGCTCCAAGTAGTAGGGGATGTTTTTTCATAGCGTAAATATACAAACAATCTGGCTCCAATTCTGTTTTATCTGCAAAATTTTGTATTTTTACAGAATGAAACTCCCGATAATCCTACTTCTGGCTGCGGCAATTGATTTTAATCTGCCGGGCTACTTGTCCTTTGAAAAAAGCACCGACCCAGCAAAGGCAGGCAAGGGTACTGTGGCGCTTGATATCAGTGGCGAACATTTCAAGACAGGGGAGAACTCTCTGAAATGGACCTGGGAGGGGAATGGCGCGGAAATCAGGCTGGATACGCCGGTGCCTTATCTGGCGGAAAATCCCAATCCCAAGGAGAAATCTGTATCCTCTTTTGTGTTCTGGGTATATGCCCCCGAGGCACTTCAGAACGCCAAAATGAGGGTGAGTTTCTATAAGAACGGCAAGCGCTGCTGCCACTTTGACTATGGGCTGAATTTTAGCGGCTGGAGAGGGTCCTGGGTGGCCTTTGACCGCGATATGAAGGGCAAGCCCGTTGAGGAGATGGATGAGGTGAGAATCAAGATTAAGGGCGCAAAAAAGGGGAGTCTCTACTTCGACGGCATCATCCCTGCCACCTTCGAGGATGTGCGCTATCACACCCCGGATTTTCAGGCGCCCTATATCAACAAGGACACAAAATCCCATTGGCTGCTGCTGAACGAGCATTGGAACAAGACTTTTGAGGATATCGGCCAGGTTCCTACGGGCATCAAGGCCGATGCAGATTCTATCGAAAAGCGCTATTTTGCCCTTGAAATTGATGGCAAGAAGCCCTATAGCCTAACCCACGCAAGGAGGGCTTTCGAGTCCTACAATATCGAACAGAATCCCGACGGTACAATAAAAGGCAAGCCTATTTTCTTTACCCGTTACGGCGAAACTTACCTGAACATGGATATTAAGGACGCTTCCAAGCGTTTCAAGGAAAACGGGCAGTTGCTTTCCGATTTGAACGCCTCCATGTTCGGGATTGCACTTGGCTATAAAAACGCCACAGACGCTGCTGAGAAGGCGGAATTTGCCCGAATGTATGTACTGCTGATGCGGCATCTGCTTGACCAGGGCTTTGCTGCCGGCAGCGGCATGGGAACCCTGCATCATCTGGGCTATAGTATGCGCGGTTACTACTCTTCGCCCCTGATTATGAGGGAGGTGCTGGATACCGCAGGACTGCTGCCGCAGGTGCAGGCTGCGATGGAATGGTTCTCCGGCTTGGGCGAGGTAAAAACTAAGCCACAGTCCCCTGGAATCGATATTGATGCCTTCAATACCTACCTGATGGGGCGCTTTGCAGCCGCTTTGATTAAGGAGGATGGCCCCGAAAAGGCTAACTACCTAAAGGCCCTTTCCCGCTGGGCTGACAATGGATTCAAATATGCCGATGGCACCAAGTCCTGCTTTAAGCCCGATGGTACCGTTTTCCATCATCGGCACGCCTATCCCGACTATGCCGTGGGTGGCTTCGATGGGGCGGTAAAGGCCGTTTGGATGCTCCACGGTACCGATTTCGCCATTTCCGAGGAGAGCCATTCAATCCTGCGAACCGCCCTGCTGGAAATGCGCTTCTACAGCAATAAAAAGACCTTCCCGATAGCTATGTCGGGGCGCCATCCCAACGGGGATTGGAAGCTTGAACCTTGGCACTATGCCTATATGGCTGATGCCGGCACTCCCGATGGAAAATCCTCCTTGGATGCTGAAATGGCGGCAGCCTACCTTCGTTTTAGCGATGGCACCGATTCCTGGGCAAGCCGTTTTAAGGTCGCCGGAATCAGCGCAGAGGCCTCTCCAAACGGGGTAAAGGCCTATGGCTACAATGCTTCACTCTCTGCCCGCGAGGAGGATTGGCTGGTTTGCATCGCAGGTCACAGCCGCTATCTTTGGTCGGCGGAAATCTATCAGCCCACTAATCATTATGGGCGCTATCTGACCCATGGCAGTATGGAAATCATTGCTGATGGCGAGCCGGAAATTTCGGTTTGTGGCAGTGGCTTTTCCGCAAAAGGCTTCGATTGGAACCATATTCCGGGCACTACGGCGGCAGAAG
>Ga0065708_1000337_pt1 | contig 21679 bp, 11 predicted proteins | sample Hoacrofraction12_2_FD_59095 | JGI IMG/M metagenome (GOLD analysis project Ga0065708, IMG submission 59095) | Hoatzin crop microbial communities from Cojedes, Venezuela, sample from fiber fraction 12 v1 | ecosystem: Host-associated > Birds > Digestive system > Esophagus > Crop | place: Venezuela... | reverse complement strand
GAGCTCCACTACGCTTCGGACTGCAACTGCAAAGTTAAATCTTTGTTTTGACATGTGCGAAAATTCGACCCAAAAAATCAGCCTGCAATTTGAGCTATACGCCTATTATTATAACTGTTTTTTTCGGAGATAAATTTTCTTTAATAAAAGGCACTGATGATGGGCAGCAACTTATAAAAAAATTAAATTCAACTTTCGCTGCGTGTTTATTTGTTGCTACAATTTCTACTATATTGATGATAATTGTATCCAATGTTTCAAATATGAAAATAGCAATAAAAGAAGCCGATAAAGTGAATTATCTTGTATATTTCATTGTTTGTTATTTGATGGTTTACTCTGTGTCGATTTTATTCGGTATTATTATAGACGTTTTTAATTGTGGACAAACCACTTTGATCGAAAGAAAAAAAAAAGACGAGAACGATGATGATAAAAATAGTCCTATAGACTAAAAGAGATTACTTGAACTATTCTCATAATGATGGGATGGGGCGGAAACTATCTATATAGCCAACACCATAGAGGCTATCACCATCAAGCGCGCAAGGTAACAAAGACAAAAAGTGCTGAATAACATGAATAATGCTATATGTATAATTGTGGTTCCGGTGTATAAAAGCAGTCCGTCTCGGTCAGAATTGGCATCGTTTAACCAACTTCTTAAAATCTTGGGAAATCACAAAATCTGCATCATCACCCACAAGGAATTGGATGTGTCCACCTATCTTCAACAGGCAGGCCAACGTAATATTACTATACAATTCGAATACTTTGACAAATCCTATTTCGAAGGTGTAAAGGGATACAACAAACTTTGTCTGTCCAAAGATTTTTATGCCCGATTCTGTGCCTTTGAGTATATGCCAATCTACCAACTGGACGCATGGGTGTTTTCTGACCAACTAAACATGTGGTGCGAAAAGGGTTACGATTATATTGGCGCACCTTATTCCATGTGGATGAAAGGCTCTCTCTATGGCTTTTCATATCATTGGCTTGGCACAAGAAATGGGGGCTTTTCACTCAGAAAAATAAGTTACTGTTTAAAATTAACATCCTTAAAACATAGGTATATTCCATATATAACTCCTAAGGGCTTTTTGATAAGAGAATGGAAATTTATAAGATATCATAACAATCCGGTTTGGAAGAAAATCATTAAATTCTTCTATCATATAATCCTGCAGTCATTAGGATTTCGAAATAATAGAGGGTATTATTTGGATGGAAACGTAAACGAAGACTATTTTTTCAGTTGCGATGCAGAACATGCATGGGGGGTGACATGCAATCTTCCTGACTGGAAAGAGTCTGCAAGATTTTCCTTTGAATATCATCAAGAATACTTATACCACGCTATTGGGGATAAATTGCCTTTCGGATGTCATGCCTTTGAAAAATACGGCGACTTCTATACGAAGAACAATTTTATCAACTACTAATGTTTATAGGTTTGTGGAAGCCAATATGGGGCCTCCCTCATCACATGCGAAGTCGACTAGTTTACATGTAAGTCATTTCAGTAATGCAATATTTTGCGGAAATATCTTATTTGCCGATGCAAAAGTGGGAAAATATGTTGGAGAGGGTTTCTTGGGGGGTGATTTCGCCGAGGATGTCGGCGAGGGCGGCGAGGATTTGGCGTATGTCTTGGGCGATGAGGTCGCCGGAGAGCCTCGAGTTCATGCCGTCTTTGGCGCGGCGGGCGGCTTCGAGGGCGCGGCTGAGGGCTTCGTAGTGGCGGGCGTTGGTGAGAACGGGCTCTGCGCTTAAGTGACAAGTGATAGGGGACAAGTGACAAGTAATTTCTTGCTTCAGCTCGTCGATGCCGCTCTTTTGCTTGGCACTCAGGGCGATGGCGGTGGCGTGGCGACCGGTTTGCGCGGCAGCGGATTGGCTGAGGGCGGCGAGGGCGGCGTCGTCGATGGGCGAGGGGAGGAGGTCGGCCTTGTTGAGGGCGAGGACGAGGTGGGCGTCGGGCTCGAGTGGGGGGAGAAGGGGCAGGAGTTCGGCGAGGTCGGACTGCGGGGCGCGGGCATCGAGTAGGAGCACGACGACTTGGGCGCGTTCGGTTTGTTGGAGCGTGCGCTCAATGCCCATGTTTTCTACGGTGTCGGACGTTTGGCGCAGGCCGGCGGTGTCGATGAGGCGGAAGAGGGTGCCGCCGATGTTGAGCATTTCTTCCACGGTGTCGCGCGTGGTGCCGTGAACGTCGCTCACAATGGCGCGCTCTTCGCCGAGCAGGGCGTTGAGCAGGGTGGACTTGCCTACGTTCGTTTTGCCCACGATGGCGCAGGGGACGCCGCGTCGAACGGCATTGCCAAGGCGGAAGGAGTCGCAGAGTCGCTGCATGCGCCCTTCGGCGTCGGTGAGCAGGCGCAGAAGTTCGGCGCGGTCGGCGAATTGGAGGTCTTCGTGGTCGGAAAAATCGAGTTCCAATTCGAGCATGGAGTTCAGGTGGAGGAGGGCTTCGCGCAGGCTGCGGAGTTCTTGGCTGAAGTCGCCGCGCAGTTGGCTCACGGCGAGGTCGTGCTGCGCCTTGGATTGCGCTGCGATGATGTCGGCCACGGCTTCGGCCTGCGAGAGGTCGAGTTTGCCGTTGAGAAAGGCGCGCTGTGTGAATTCGCCCGCGTTGGCCTGCCGCGCACCGCCCTCTTGGAGCAGCGCCATCAGCCGCGAGGCAATGTACGGCGAGGCATGGCACGAGATTTCCACAGCGTCTTCGCCCGTGAAAGAATGTGGCGCGCGATAGACGGTGAGCACGGCTTCGTCGAGCACGCTGCCGTCGGCTGTGTCGGTGAGTCGGCCGAAGAGCGCCTGCCGCGTCGGGGCTTTTGCGAGGGAACGCGAGAAGAGGCGGTCGGCCGCTGCAATGGCTTCGCTGCCGCTCAAGCGCACAAGGCAGAGGGCGCCGCCTAAGGGCGTGGCGAGCGCGTAGATTGTATCATTTTTCATTGCGTTTTTTCAGCAGATTTCTTATTTTTGCGCTGCCGCGTGAAGAGGTCTTTCAGATTGGAGAAGTCGCGTTTGAACTGAATGCCGGCGCCTTGCGTGGTGAGCGAGGACTTCGTGAAATAGCGGTCGTTGGTTTCGGAATAGGCTTTCAGACTGACGCTGCCTTTAGGCGTGAGCAAGTATTCAACGTCGAAATCGCCGATGAAATTGCTGTTATAGACGGAGTTTTCGCGGTAGCCGATATTGCCGTTGATGCGCAGGCGATTGTTCAAGAGGCGGCCGCTCAGCATGCCCTCCACTTCCATTTCGTTCGTGCCCACGCTGCCCGTTCCGATGTTGGCGCCGAATGTCCAGTTGCTATTGCCNACGGCGTTGGAAATCATGTTGTTCAGCTGTCCGGAGAACATGCCCGAAAGGAACGACTTCATGGCNGCGGCCGACTGGTCGCCGGCGGCGCTCGACGTGCCGGCAGAGGAGTAGTTGGANTTGTAGAAACGNCCGAAGCCGAGCAGGTAGATGATTTGCATGTTCATGTCTTCTTCGGAGGCGATGAGCGAGCGAATCATTTGATTTTCGTCCTCGTTCACGGTGGGCAGGTCGAGGTCGAACGACACGATGGGATTGCCCACCTTGCCGGAGAAATTGAGCAAGCAGTTCACGCGCAAGGAATTGTTCGACAGATTGCCCAAGTTCAGGTCGCTGAGCGAGGCNGAATTCACGGTGTAGACGGCTTGCAGGTCGAGGTCGCCGTCGAANGGATTGCCGGCGAAGACGATGTTGCCGCCNTGCGTGAGCGTGAAGTCCTTCTTGATGACGTCTTGAATGCTCATTTTATAGATGCCGTCTTGCACGGTGTAGGTGCCATACATGCGGAAAGGCCCCTTGTTGTAGTAGTTGGCGCGAATGGGNCCGTCGCCGTGCACGAGGATGTAGTCGCCGCTCTTNTCGTCCATCACGACTTTGATGTTGGCCTCGGGNGCGGTGTGTATGATGAGGTTGAGGTAGATGTCGGTGGCACCTTCTTCTTCGTGGTCGGCAGCGGAGTAGATGGTTTGCACGGAAAGGCTGTCGATGGGGTCGTCGTATTTTGGGCCGTATTTCACGAAGTCGATGGCGTCGGGCGAGTCGGGGCTGTCGATGGTATAGACGAAGTCGGTGCCGCGTTCGGGCGTGAGTTCCACGTCGGCGCGGAATTCGCCCGATTTGCCTTCCAAGTGGAGCGTGCCCGAGCCGAACGCGGTGGCGTAGAACGGCCAGTCGATGGTCTTGGGTTGGTCGTAAACGAGCAAGTGTTCGGCGTCGGCGTCGAAGGCATAGCGCAGGTTTTTCAGGTAGTCGTGGCGCAGGTAGCCGTTCATTTTGGCTGTGCCGTGGTGGTTGTCGGTCAGCGTGCAGTCTTTGAACGCGAATTCGCCGTCGCTCATCACGATGGTGCCGTCGGTCAGATTGTAGTCCACGCCGGTGGCAATCACTTTGGTGTGGGCACGGCCGATTTCTTCGCCTTCGAAGTCGATGCCGCCGAAGCTGCCGTGCACGCGGCACCAGCCCGTGGCNCGTCCGCTGAAGCCTTCGAAGAAGCCGTTCACGTATTTGTCGAGNAAGTNGATGCGCAGGGCTTGATTGTCGATATGCAGGTCGAGCGCCTTCTCGCCCAATCCGACATAGCCCTTCACGGTGCCCACGCCGGCGCTGTCGGCAATGAGGGCNTCGAGCAGGATGCGTTTGGCTGCGAGGTCGAAGCCGCCGTTGAGCCGCAGGTCGCCGATTTCTTTGTGGTTCAAATTGAATTCGGGCACGCTGACGTTGGCCTTGATTTGCGGCTCGCCGTGCGCCTTGGAGAACCACAGGCGGCCTGTTGCTTCGCCCGAAAATTCTACGGCGTCGAAATTCACCATGCTCATAATATAGGCCACCTCCACTTTCTGCAAATCGGCCACGATGGAGTCGAGCGGATTGTCGGAAAGGCGACCGGCGATGTTCAGACTCTGGTCNGCGTGGGAGAGGCGCAGGTTGTCGATAGACACGGCCTTGTCGCCCAAGAGGATATCGCCNGANGAGGCGTTCCAAATGGAGTCGCCAATGCGAATTTGGGAGGGCATGAGCTGCGAAAGCAATTGGCGCTCGCCGCTCGGTGCGTTTTGAACGACGGATTGGAGCACCATATTGCCCGAAAGCAGTTCTTTCAGACCGCCTTCCCACTGCAGGGCCGTCTCCATGAGCCCGCTCTCGGCGGTGAGCAGCGTCTGCACTTGCACGGGATTGTCTTTGAGCCGCGTATTGCCCTGCACGAGCGTTTCCACGCGGTTGCCTTGGCCGTTCAGGTCGATGCGGAAGTCTTCAAACTTGAACGTGCCGCTCTGCAGGCTGTCGGTCTGCGCATGGAGTTCGGCCGCGGTGCCGTCGCCGCGCAGNCTGCCGACGAGGCGGAGGGGCGATTGCAGCGTGAGGGGGAGCGAGACGAATTGGTCGATTTCGTCTTGGCGTTTGAGCAGNACGTCGAAGGCGGCCTCGCCCTCGCTCGTTTGTGTGGGCTTGGGGAAAATGCCGGGCAGGCAGTTGTCGAGCAGGGCCAATGTGGCATTTTTGAANAAGTCGGGATTGAGCGTGCCGTCGATGGTGGCATCGGCCGCGTCGCTCTTGAGCTCGATGGTGCCGCGACCGTTGTTGGAACGCAGGGCGAGTTCGTCCACGTGGACGCTTTGGCCGTTGCGCGTCAGGGTNACGTCNTGCACGGCCACGTCGCCTGAGAGGCTGCGCAGACTTTCTTTCGAGAGCGAGGGCAGGGTGGTGGCTATGCGTCCGGAGAGTTCGCTGCCGCCCCATTCGCCGCCCACNCCGAAGGTGGAGAGGCGCAGGTCTTGCACGTCGGCATCGACGGCCACGTTGGTGAGGGCGTTGCCTTTGAGCGTGCCGTCGATGTTGGCTGTGAGGGCGGCGCCGGGCATGGCCGACTGTAGCGCGGCNGCGAGGTGGTCGCCCTGCAGCGTTCCGTTGGCGGAGATGTCGGTGAGGCGTTGGCCGCGATATTCGGCGTATTTCAGGTTGATGTCGCCGTCGGCGCTGCGCAGTCCGTTGGACGTCCATGTGCACGAGCCCTCGGCTTCGGCGGTCAGGTGGTCGGGCAGGTCGTCGCGGCCAAGCAGTTTGCCCAATTGNAGGTCTTGCGTCTGCAGCGTGCCGCCTGCCGCGCCATTTTCCCATGCCACGTCGCCGCTCACGTCGCCTGCACTGCTGCGCAGGGTGCCGCGTGCGGTGCTTTCGCCGGCNGCGTCGTAGTGGACGCTGCCCACNTAGTCNATGGTGGGCACGTTGGCGAGCAGGGGCGAGGAGGCGTTGGGCGCNAGGGTTTGGATGAGTTGGCGGCTGAAGGCTTGGTCCACGNTGCATTTGCGCAGGTCGGCATCGACGGTGGGTGCGGCGCCCGNGTTGAACGCGAGNGACACGTCGCCGTCGATGGCACATTCGTTTTTGGCGTCGCGCAGCCGCAGGTTTTTGCAGGCCACGCCGTTCTTCGACGCGTTGTAGTCGGTCGAGAGCGTGAGCGTGCGGTGGACGTTTTTCAGTTTCGGNGCGAAGCAGGNCACGTCGTCGGTCGAAAGGGTCGCNTTGGTCAGGCTGCCTTCTGCCGCGAGCGAAGCGAGCGGGGCGTTGAGGCTGTCGTAGTGCAGCCGCACGAGTTTTTCGTCGATTTTGGAGTGGGGGAGTTCGACGAGCAAATTTTCAATCGAACATTCTTGGTCGTTGGCGTCAATTTGGCACGCAATTTGCTTGAGATNGAAGCCGCTGTGTTCTTTGGCCGAGAGCGACCGAATGCGCAGCGAGAGGCTGTCGGGCGTGAGGTGCTTGAGGCTCAGGTTGCCGTCGATGTCGCTCAGGGCGATGTGCGACTTGTTGAACTGTTCGGGCGTTTCGGGGGCGTAGGCTTCGTCGTAGGAGACGCGGCAGCGGCGCAGCAGCAGCGAGCGCACCTGCAGGTCGAGCGTGGAGGGTTTTTGCTCTTCCGATTTGAACGCGTCGAGAATGAATTGGGCGTTGGNGGGCCCGTCGATGCTGTCTTTCACGATGCGCACNTCGGCGTCGAGCAGGGAGACGCTGCGCAGCACCACTTTGCCGCTCCATCAGCGGGCGCAGCGATATTTTGCCNGAGAGCGTGCCGGCCGTGAGCAGCGGGCGTTTGGATTGGTCTTCCACGCTGACGTCGTGGAGCACGACGCGGTTGAACAGGCTGATGTCGGCGTCGCCCACTTCGACGCGCGTTTGCAGCTTTTCGCTCAGGGCGGCGGCACCGCGGTGGGCAATCCAGCGGCGCGAGGCGGGCAGGTTGGTCACCAAAAGAAGCAACAGGTAGAGGCTGATGGCAGCCCCCACGACAATGCGCAATATGTTCCTAAACAGCCTCAACTAAGTCGTCGGAATAAAAACTCTACTTGCCAATTCTTTGACTGAAATCTTAAAAAAACGTTTAATCCGCAATTTTTTNGGCGTATAAATTTTTAATTCGCGCGCCAAGCCCCACTTTTGCATCGTTTTTCATGGTATTAGATTTAAGGTTAGTTAGAAAGATTGGTTGTCGGGAGACAATCAATTTTTTTTTGCCTTCNGTTTGCGGAGCGTTTTGGCGNNGTGTTTTTAGTGGAGCATTTGCGTGATATAGGTTCGCATGATTTCGATGGCGCGTTCGTTGGCNCCGCCTTGCGGAATGATGAGGTCGGCGTAGGCTTTGGTGGGTTCGATGAATTCGTCGTGCATAGGTTTGAGCACNCGGCGATAGCGGTCCATCACGATGCGGGCCGTTCGTCCGCGTTCAATCACGTCGCGTTCAATCACTCGGATGAGTCGTTCGTCGGCGGGNGCATCGACAAAGATGCGCAAGTCCATCAGTTCGCGCAAGCGTTTGCGATAGAGCGCCATGATGCCTTCGATGATAATCACTTCCGACGGTTCCACGTGNACGGTTTCTTCCAATCGGTCGCAGGTGAGCACAGAGTAGGTGGGCTGCTCAATGGCGTGGCCGCCGCGCAGGGCTTCCACCTGTTCTTCGAGCAAGTCCCAGTCGAAGGCGTCGGGGTGGTCGTAGTTCATCTGACGCAATTCTTCGAGCGGCACACCCTGCGGTGCGCGTTTATAGTAGGAGTCTTGCGGAATCACCGACACTTCGTCTGCCGGCAATTGTTCCATGATTTTTCTCACTACGGTAGTCTTTCCCGAGCCGGTGCCGCCGGCAATGCCAATGATAATCATACGTTTATATTATTTTTTNTGTGTGTCTGCGCGCGCGTAGAGAAAAATACGGTGCAAATGTAATGCAATGAAGTGGGAACGCAAAGCAAAACGCCCCATTTTCTCGCGCAAGANGAAAAAAGCGGGCCGAAAGCTTTGTGCTTTTGAGCAAAAGAATTATTTTTGCGCCGCTTTTTGTGCGCTGTGCGCGCGGTGGCGTGCCTCCGGCGAGCAAAAGCAAGAGATTAATTCACTAATTGTTTCACCTTTTTTAAAAACAGAAGATTGTCAATAATGGACAATTTGAAAAACATTCAACCTCTGGCCGATTTCGACTGGGACGCCTTTGAGAGCGGACACGATGCCGAGAGCGGTTCGAGAGAAGAACAAGAAAAAGCCTACGACCAAACGTTGGGCAAAGTCAATGAAAACGAAGTCGTCGAAGGTACCGTTGTATCGGTCGGCAAACGCGAAGTCGTNGTCTCCATCGGCTATAAGAGCGACGGCGTGGTGCCCGTGAGCGAATTCCGCTACAACCCCGACCTCAAAGCCGGCGACAAAGTAGAAGTTTACGTTGAGAATCAAGAAGACAAAAAAGGCCAGCTCGTGCTCTCGCACAAGAAGGCTCGCCTCAGCAAGGCTTGGGACCGCGTGAACGCCGCTATGGAAAACAAGGAAGTTGTGAAGGGCTACATCAAAGACCGCACCAAGGGCGGCATGATTGTAGACGTATTTGGCATCGAGGCCTTCTTGCCCGGCAGCCAAATCGACGTGAAACCCATTCGCGACTACGATGCTTTCCTCGGACAAACGATGGATTTCCAAATCGTGAAGATTCATCAAGAATACAAAAACGTTGTCGTTTCGCACAAAGCACTCATTGAGGCCGAACTCGAGGAGCAGAAGAAGAAAATCATCGGCATGCTCGAGAAGGGACAAGTGCTCGAAGGTACCGTCAAGAANATCACCTCCTACGGCGTATTCGTCGACCTCGGCGGTGTGGACGGACTCGTGCATATCACCGACCTTTCTTGGGGCCGCGTGAGCGACCCGCACGAAGTAGTGGAACTCGACCAGAAAATCAACGTCGTAATCCTCGACTTCGACAAAGAAAAGAACCGCATCGCCCTCGGCGTGAAGCAGCTCACCCCGCATCCTTGGGACGCTCTGCCCGCAGACCTCAAGGCCGGCGACAAGGTGAAGGGCAAAGTGCTCGTAATCACCGACTACGGCGCCTTCGTAGAGGTGGCTCCGGGCGTGGAAGGACTCATCCACGTGAGCGAAATGAGCTGGAGCCAGCACCTGCGCAGCGCACAAGACTTCTTGCACGTGGGCGACGAGGTAGAGGCCGTGATTCTCTCCATCGACCGCGAAGACCGCAAGATGTCGCTCGGTCTCAAGCAGCTCAAACCCGATCCTTGGGAGGACATCGAAACCAAGTTCCCCGTTGGAAGCAAACACACCGGCAAGGTGCGCAACTTCACGAGCTTCGGCGTATTTGTTGAACTCGAAGAAGGCGTCGACGGCCTCGTACACGTGAGCGACCTCTCGTGGACCAAGAAGGTGAAACACCCCAGCGAGTTCACCCAAGTGGGCGCCGACATGGAAGTCGTAGTGCTCGACATCGACAAAGAGAACCGTCGCCTCTCCCTCGGCCACAAGCAGCTCGAAGAGAATCCTTGGGACGTATTTGANACCATCTTCACCGTTGGCAGCGTTCACGAAGGCAAGATTGTAGAGCTCATGGACAAGGGCGCCGTTGTTCGCCTCGAACACGACGTTGAAGGCTTCGCCACTCCGCGCCACCTGCAGAAGGAAGACGGCTCCAAAGCCGCTCAGGGCGAGACGCTCCCCTTCAAGGTGCTCGAATTCAACAAGGACAGCAAGCGCATCATTCTGAGCCACAGCCGTACCTACGAAGACAGCACGAAGGCTGAGAAGGAACCCAAGGCTCGCGCTCCNAAGAAGGACGAAGCTCCGAAGATTCAGAACCAAGCTGCCACGACGACCCTCGGCGACAACGAGGCACTCGCAGCACTCAAGGCTCAACTCGACGGCGAAAAGTAATTTAATCACGCACGCAATAGTTGGCGCAAGGCTCGAAAGAGTTTTGCGCCACTTTTGTTTGAAAATCAGGTGCTTTTGTTCGCGCGTTTCAAGCGCACCTTTCAACTTTTTCGAGCGCATCTTTTGCTCAAACCAAGCGCCGGAAAATTTCAAACCAAGCGCTGGAAAATTTCAAACCAAGGCAGGAAAAATCTGAGAACAGGCCGCTTTTGAAAAAANGGCGGNTTGGACGTTCAAAATCGAGATTTCAAAGAAGAAAAACAAGGCCCAAAACGGCATTTTGGCGGGTTGGCAGAAATTTTCGAGCGCAGGNAAAATTTTTTTCAAGCGCTTGAAAATTTTTTTTGCCCAATTTTTTTTCNGAAAGCAGCGCTTNAAAATTCAAAATGATGCGCTCNAAAATAAAAAAGCAGCGCTCCTTTTTTCGAAACAGAACGGTCGAAAAATNCAAAAGGAGCGCTGCAAAATGCAAACCGAACGACGTTTTTTCGGCTTTTCTTTGGCCGTGCGCTCGAGTTGTGCTACATTCGCGCANGATTTATAGACTTATTGCAAGATGGTATCAAATTTTCTTTCCGACCGCGTCGTAATGGACGGTCTCACCTTTGATGATGTATTGCTCGTGCCCGCTTATTCCAAGGTGCTTCCTCGCGAAGTGAGCCTTGCCGGCCGCTTTTCCCGCAACATTTCGCTCAACGTGCCTTTCGTCTCGGCTGCCATGGACACCGTGACCGAAGCCCCGATGGCCATCGCCATTGCGCGCGAGGGCGGTATTGGCGTGATTCACAAGAATATGAGCATTGAGGCTCAGGCGCAACACGTGGCCAAAGTGAAGCGTGCCGAGAACGGCATGATTACCGACCCCATCACCATNCGCCGCGGCTCCACCGTGGGCGGCGCACTCGCGCTGATGGAGGAGTTCCACATTGGCGGCATCCCCGTGGTGGACGANGATATGCACCTCGTGGGCATCGTGACCAACCGCGACCTCCGCTTTGAGCGCAATATGCAGCGCAGCATCGAAGAGGTGATGACGAAAGANAACCTNGTGACCACGTCGCGCAAAACCGACCTTGCCGGNGCCGCACGCATCTTGCAGGAGAACAAGATTGAGAAACTGCCCGTAGTCGANGAGAAAGGCCGCCTCGTGGGCCTCATCACCTACAAAGATATCACGAAGGCGAANGANAAGCCGATGGCCTGCAAAGACGAGCAGGGCCGTCTGCGCGTGGCTGCCGGCGTGGGCGTGACCAAAGACACGCTGACGCGCATGGAAGCCCTCGTGCATGCCGGCGCCGACGCCATCGTGATTGACACGGCNCACGGACACTCGGCCGGCGTGATTGAAAAATTGCGCGAAGCCAAGGCCAGTTTCTCGCANACCGACATCGTGGTGGGCAATGTGGCCACCGGCGAAGCCGCCCGCATGCTCGTAGAAGCCGGTGCCGACGGCATCAAGGTGGGCATAGGCCCGGGCAGCATCTGCACCACGCGCGTGGTGGCCGGTGTGGGCGTGCCGCANCTGAGCGCCGTCTACGACGTGGCCTGCGCCCTGAAAGGCACGGGCGTTCCCCTNATTGCCGACGGCGGTCTGCGCTACAGCGGCGACGTGGTGAAGGCGCTCGCAGCAGGCGGCGACTGCGTGATGATTGGCTCGCTCGTGGCCGGNACCGAAGAGAGCCCGGGCGAAACCATCATCTTCAACGGCCGAAAGTTCAAGACCTATCGCGGCATGGGCTCGCTCGAAGCTATGGAGAGCGGTTCGAAAGACCGATACTTCCAAGGCGACGTGACCGAAACGAAGAAGCTCGTGCCCGAAGGCATTGCCGGNCGCGTGCCCTACAAGGGTGGGGTGGAAGAAGTCATCTTCCAACTCTGCGGCGGCCTGCGCAGCGGCATGGGCTATTGCGGTGCCGCCAACATTGAGGCCCTGCACAGCGCGCAATTCGTGCGCATNACCAACGCCGGCGTGCTCGAAAGCCATCCGCACGACATCACNATCACGAGCGAGGCGCCCAACTACAGCCGTCCGGATTGAACATATTTCTCGCAAAAAATCGCACAAAAATAAACAAAAAAATGAGAACTATCAAACTTACGATTCTTTCTTTCGTGCTCGCCTGCCCCGTGGTGGCTCAAACGAGCGACGACCCCGTCCTGATGCGCATTGGCGGCCAGCCCGTGCTGCGTTCGGAATTTGAATACAGCTACAATAAAAACGGCGACAGCGAAGGCGTTGTGGAAGAGAAAAACGATTGATGAATACAAGGATATGTACATCAATTACAAACTCAANGTGCTCGCTGCCGAAGATGCCAAATACGACACGGCCGCCAGCTTCAAAAAAAGAGTTTCTGACCTATCGCGACATGCAGCTCACGCCCTACATGGTGGACGAGGAATACATCGACAGCGTGGCGCGCGACATCCACACGAAGAACACGGAATATCTGGCCGGNCGCCAGCTGATTGAGCCCGCCCACATCCTCTTCACGGTGCGTGCNANCGAAGGNGAGGCCAAAAAGGCTGCCGTGCGCGCCAAAGCCGACTCCGTCTATCAGGCTCTGCTCGGCGGNGCCGACTTCGGCGAGATGGCCCAAAAATACAGCGACGACAAGTCTTCGGCNGTGAAGGGNGGACAACTGCCGCTCATGCCGCCTCAGCCGCAACTGAAGGAAATGATGGAGGCCGTCGACAANCTCGANGTGGGCGAGATGTCGCCCGTGATTGAGGCNCCCTACGGCTTCCAAATCGTGAAGCTGACGAATCGCAANCCCTANGGTTCCTACGAAGAAGTGGCTCCCGAACTCAAAGAACAATTGCGCAAGCAAACCAACATCGAAGACGAATCGGCCGAACACAAGATTCAGAAAATNGTGGCNGCCTCCAACGGACGCCTGACGCGCGAAATGGTGCTCGACAGCGTGCTTGCAGCCCACAGCGGCGACAAGAATCTGCAGTATCTCGTGCAAGAATACCACGACGGNCTCTTGCTCTACGAAGCCCAGAAAGACGCCGTTTGGACNCCGGCCAAAACCGACACGCAAGCCTTGGAAAAGCAGTTCAAGGACAATAAGAAAAAATATGCGTGGAGCGAGCCGCGCTTCAAAGGCTTCGTGTTCCACTGCAAAGACAAGAAGATGGTGAAACCCGTCTCCAAGGCGCTGAAGAAAGCCGGCGAGGCCAACTGGAAAACCGTCGTNAAGGAACAGTTCAACAAGGATTCCGTGCAGGTGCAAGTGGCCGGNCCGTATCTCTGCAAGAANGGCGAAAACCGCTTCATCGACGAGTACGCTTTCGGCGGCTCGCCCGCAAAGGAAAATCCCAAATATCCCTACTCCGGCGTGGTGGGCAAAAAACTGTCGCAGCCGCAGAGCTACAGCGATGTGCAGTCGCTCGTTGAAGCCGACGTTCAGGAAGCCTATGAGAAGCGTTGGATTGAAAGCCTACGCGCCAAGTATCCCGTCGAGGTGGACGAGGCCGTGCTGAAGACCGTGAACAAACACTAAGCAGTCCAGAAACGAATGCAAAAGTATAAAATTTTTGGCAAAAAACAAAATGGCTGTCGCCTTGCGNTGCTCCTGCTGTGCCTNCTGGGCGCAGTGAGCGGCCGTGCCCAGAGCGACGTGAACGTCGTGGACGAAGTGGTTTGGGTGGTAGGCGACGACCCCATTCTGCTCTCCGAAGTGGANGACGTGGTGATGCAGGCCAAAACGCACAACGCCACCGTGGAACGCTGCAAAATCCCCGAGCAGCTTGCCGTGCAGAAACTCTATCTGCATCAGGCCGCCATCGACAGCGTGGAGGTGAGCGAATCCGACATCATCACCGCCGTAAACGAACAAATCAACTATTACACACAGGTTTACGGCTCGAAAGAGAACTTTGAGGCCATGGCGCATCAGTCGGTGCAGCAAGTGCGCGAAAATATGCTGCGCACCGAACGCGACCGCCAGCTCATTCGCCAAGAACAGTATAAACTCACGGAAAACGTGAAGGTGACGCCGGCCGAAGTGCGCGAATACTTCAAAGACCTGCCCGCCGACAGCCTGCCGCTCATCGCCACGCAGGTCGAAGTGCAAATTATCACGCGGCAACCGCAGCCCACGCGCGACGAAATCAGCCGCGTGGAAGAAACCCTGCGCGAATACGCCCGCCGCGTGAACGAAGGCGAATCCGAATTCTCGACNNTGGCGCGCTTCTANTCCGAAGATGCCGGCTCGGCCCGCAACGGCGGCGAACTNGACTACATGGGCAAAGGACAACTCGTGCCCGAGTTCGCCAACGTGGCCTTCGCGCTCAACGACCCCAAGAAAGTGTCGAAAGTGGTGCGCACAGAGTTCGGCTATCACATCATCCAACTCATCGACAAGATGGGCGACCGNGTGAAAGTGCGCCACATCTTGCTCAANCCGCAGATTCCCGACAGCGCCTACACCCTTCGCTTGGAACTCTTAGACTCCATCGCAGCCGACATACGCGCCGGCAAATACACCTTTGAAGAAGGCGCCACGAAACTCTCGGACGACAAAGACACGAAGAACAACAANGGCCTGCTCTCCTACAACGAAGGCGGCCTGCCCACCTCGCGCTTCAAAATGGACGAGCTCAACGCCGACGTGGCCAAGGTGGTGGAAAAACTCGAGGTCGGACAGATTTCGGAACCCTTCATCATGACGAANGCCAAAGGCTACAAAGTGTGCGCCATCGTGAAACTGAAAAACCGCATCGACGAACACCGCGCCTCGATGACNGAAGACTTCCAAGTGCTGCACGACGTAGTCTACGACAAGCGCTGCGAGGAAAAACTCCAGAAGTGGGTGAAAGAAAAAATCAAGAACACCTACGTTCGCATCAAGCCCGAGTGGCGCGCCTGCGACTTCGAATTCGACGGTTGGATTAAGCAATAAGACCCTCTGAAGGTGAGCGACATTCTGCGCATGTTTTTCAGCCGGCAAATACCCGCGAAGGCCCTATCTGCGATGATAGGGCTTTTGCTCCTGTCGATGCCTGCGTCGNACGCCGCCGGCAGNGTGGGAGAGGGCGGCCCCATCTATTTGGAACATGCCGACAACATCTACTACGACCAGTACGAGATGCCCGATGCGCAGCGCCTGAGCGGCAACGTGATTTTCCGCCACGCCGGCATGCGCATGGTGTGCGACAGCGCCGTTTACTACGAAAAATCGCAGTCGTTCCGCGCTTTTGGCCGCGTGCGCATGACGCAAGGCGACACCCTTTCGCTGCGCGGCGACAGCCTCTACTACGACGGCACCACGCAAACCGCCCAAGTGGTGGGCAAGGTGGTGATGAAGCACCGCGCGCAAACGCTCACGACCGACGAACTCTACTATCTGAGGCGGCAGGAGAAAGGCTATTTCCCTCACGAAGGCACGCTCATCGACGGCGACAACAAACTCGAAGCCTACTACGGCGAATACTTCGTGCAAACGCGCAAAGCCTACTTCGAAGACCCCGACTATCGGCTCTACGACGAAGACGAGAACTTCCAAGGCTATCCCGTCGTGCTGACCAATCCGAAATACACCGTCGTGACGCCGCGGCTCTACTACGACCTCAATACGAAAGACGCACGCGTCGCGGGNCGCACAAACATCTTGAGCGGGAACAGCAATATATTCACCACCGAGGGCACCTACAACACCGAAACGCAGGTGGTGAACTTGGATTCCCACTCACGCGTGAAAGACGACGTGCGCAAGTACACGGCCGAGGGCGACTACATGGACTACGACAAGGCGACCGGCCGCATGACNGCGCGCCACAACGTCGTGTTCCGCGACTTCAAAAACAAATGCGAACTGCGCGGCGACACCTGCGAATACTTCGAAAANGCCGACCTGCATTGCGACTCCGCCTTCGTGGTGGGCGANCGCTCCGTCGCCATCGACTATTCCAACGGCGAAGACACGCTCTTCTTGCACGCCGACTCCCTCTGGCTCTTCGAATACAACACCAAAACCGATTCCGCCTATCGCATCATTCGCGGCTACCACAAAGCGCGCGTCTTCCGCAACGACGTGCAGGCCGTGTGCGACTCCATCTATTTCTCCACGCGCGACAGCGTGCTCGTGCTCTATCGNGACCCCGTNGTTTGGACCGACAACCGNCAGATTCTCGGCGAGCAAATCCACATCTTCNTGAACGACTCCACGGTGGACAGCATCTACGTCGTAAACCAAGCCTTGCTCATCGAACAAGTGGACCNNGAGCAGCATTACAACCAAATCTCCAGCCGCGTGATGAAGGCCTATTTCAAAGAAGGCGAACTCTATCTGGGCAAGGCCGACGACAACGTGCGCTCCATNCTCTTNCCGCTGGAGAAAGACAGCACCATCATCTATCACAACTATTCGGAGTCGGCNAAGATGCGCATGTACGTGGAAAANCGCAAACTGCAGAAAGTCTGGACGCCCGCCGTGACCGGCACCGTCTATCCCATCGGCCGCGCGCCCAAGGACCGCACCTTCTTGCCCACGTTCGCGTGGCTCGACAAAATGCGCCCCGCCGACAAAGACGACATCTACGTTTGGCGCGGCAAGTCCGACACGCAACGCCTGCGCGCCAAGCCACGCCGCCAAGCTCCCGTTCAGACCTTGCAAAAATAATGCCAAACTCCTGATGGACATCATACATTTGCTTCCCGATTCCGTGGCCAACCAAATTGCGGCCGGCGAGGTGATTCAGCGCCCNGCCTCCGTAATCAAAGAGTTGGTGGAGAATGCCATCGACGCCGGCGCCACCGAAGTGCAAATCGCCGTCGAAGATGCCGGCAAGACCTCGATTCANGTCATCGACAACGGCAGCGGCATGAGTGAGACCGACGCGCGCATTGCCTTNGAACGCCACGCCACCTCGAAGATTCGCGAAGCCTCCGACCTGTTCGACCTGCACACCATGGGCTTCCGCGGCGAGGCCCTGCCGTCGATTGCCGCCGTGGCTCAGGTGGAACTGCGCACGCGCCTCAAGGACCAAGAACTCGGCACGCTCTTGCGCATCGAAGGTTCGAAAATCAAGGAGCAAGAAGCCATCGCCTGCCCCGTGGGCTCCAACTTCATCGTGCGCAACCTGTTTTTCAACATTCCCGTGCGCCGCAAATTTTTGAAGTCCAACCAAACTGAACTCAGCCAAATCCTGTCGGAGTTCGAACGTATGGCGCTCGCCCACAGCGACGTGGCCTTCAAATTCTTCTCCAACGACACGCTGCTCTACGAACTGCCCATTGGCTCGTTCCGCAAACGCATTGTCGGCCTGTTCGGCAAGCGCATCGACGACCACCTCTTGCCCGTCGATGTCGAAACCGACCTTGTGGGCATCAGCGGCTTTGTCGGCAGTCCCGAAAGCACGAAGAAGAAGGGCGCGCACCAGTTNTTCTTCACCAATTCGCGCTTCATGCGCCATCCCTATTTCGCNCGCGCCGTCCTCTCGGCCTACGAACGCCTTATTCCCGACGGCCANCAGCCCGATTTCTTCCTCAACCTCAAGGTGGACCCGAAACTCATCGACGTGAACATCCACCCGTCGAAAACGGAAATCAAATTTCAAGACGAACAGAGCATTTGGCCCATCATGCTGGCCGCCACGCGCGAAGCCATCGCCAAATANGCCGGCGTTCCCACGCTGGATTTCGACGCAGCCAACCGCCCCGACATTCCGGCCTTCAANCCGCTGGACGACAACGTGGAACGCCCGCAAACACCCATCAATCCCGACTTCAATCCGTTCAAACCGACCACGACGCAAACCGGCGGCACACATATATATAATAATACGCGCGCGCGTGTGGAGCGCCCCAGCGANGATTGGCAGGAAATCTACAACCGCGCCTTCGGACTCGANGCCAACGCCCCCNAACAGTTGGAACTTCCCACCGATGGCAACGCAGCTGCCGCGCCACCTTCGCCCGAATACTTGCGGCTGCAGGGNGGGCGCTACATCCTGTTNGCCTCCGCCGACGGCCTCGTCTGCGTAGATGCCCANCGCGCCCACTTGCGCGTGCTCTACGAACAATACTTGGAGGCCATNCGCACGCACAACGCCNCGTCGCANGGCCTGCTGTTCATGCCNTCCATCGAACTCTCGCCGTCGAAAGCNGAAATGATTGAGCCGCATCTGCCTATGCTCAAAGCCGTCGGCTTCGACCTCGAACGCGATGGNCGCACCACCTTCTCGCTGCGCAGCATCCCCGAAGGCACCGAGCGCNTNGACCCCGCCCGCCTGTTGCAGGACATGCTCGACCAATTGCTCACCGACGCCTCGACCGCCCTCTCGCAGCCCGCCGCCACCATCGCAGCCGCGCTGGCCAAGAAGGTCGCCGTCGATGAACACACGCCGCTCTCGCAGCCGGAGTGCGCCAAACTCATCGAACAACTCTTTGCCACCGAAAATCCCAACCGCACGCCCGACGGAAAAGTGGTCTTCGCCACCATCCCCTTGGGCACCATAGAAAAACTTTTCTAATCAAAAAGATTGCACAAACGCTGCACAAACCCGCCGATTGTGTGCATAAAAAAAACATAAGAAGCAAAAAAAAATCTGAAATTTTGTTGAATATGTAAAAATGTTCTATTTTTGCACCGATTTCTGATAGGACGGCTTCAACGGAATTCGTTTTGTCGGGAGTCGCTCGAGAGCAAAATAAATGAGAAAGTGAACAACTACTCAAATGTTTCATTTAATAAAAGTTTTATGAGAAAGTTTATGATTCTGCTTGCCTTCGTTGGCTTTGCTGGCGCAGGCATGGCACAGGACTTCGTGCCTGTGAAAAAGTACAGCGTTGCGACCAACTCTTTCTGGTCCAACTGGTTCGTAAGCGTTGGTGGTCACTTCAACCCCGCTTACTCTTCTCAAGAAAGCAGCGACCTGGATTTCAATCCGTTCGCTAAGGCTCGTACCAACTTCGGTTTCAACGTAGCCATCGGTAAGTGGTTTACCCCGGGCATCGGTCTCCGTACCAAGTTCGAAGGTCTGTGGAACAAGCGCGTCATCAACGAAGACGTTTACAACACCTACAAGAACTTCAACATCCACGAAGACGTCCTCTTCAACCTCTCCAACATGCTCTGCGGCTACAACGCTAAGCGCGTATGGAACTTCATTCCTTGGGTTGGTATTGGCTACGACCGCAACATGTGCTGCGACGTTGACGACATTTCGTTCCAAGCCGGTTTGCTCAACAACTTCCGCCTCTGCGAGAACCTGAGCATCTTCCTCGACATCTACGCCACCGCTATGGAAGGCTCCAACGACCACGCTGCCGGTCACGGTTACACCGACAACTGGCGCAAGAGCGAGAAGCACTCCCTCCGCTACTGGGACAAGAACCTCGGCGTTGCCCTTGGTCTGACCTTCAACCTCAACAAGGCTACTTGGGATCCCGTGCCCGATGTTGACGCTCTCATCGCTTCCTACAACTCTCAAATCGACGCCCTCAAGGCTGAGAACCAACGTCTCGCCGACGAGAACGCTCGCCTGCAGGAAATGCTCCGCAACCAGCCGAAGCAACAGCCCGCTCAAGAGAAGGTTGTCACCAAGACCGAGAAGGAATACGTAATGGTTCCGCAGTCTGTATTCTTCGACCTGAACTCCAGCGAAATCAAGAACAAGAAGGACCTCGTTGCCCTGAAGGAACTTGCTGACTACGCTAAGAGCAACAACGCTGACCTCCTCGTTACCGGTTATGCCGATAGCGCTACGGGTACCAACGAAATCAACGACCGTCTCTCCGTAGAACGTGCTGACGCTGTGAAGGCCGCTCTCGAAGAAATGGGTGTAGAAGGCAGCAAGATTTCGACCGCTGCTAAGGGTGGTGTTGACATCCTCGACCCCGCTTCCTACAACCGTCGTGCAACTGTTGAACTCAAGTAAGCAAACGCTCGAAACGAGTTAACTAAATCAATCGGAGTGCTCCTTCCTCGCGAAGGAGCACTCTTTTTTTGTGCCTTTTCTTGCTTGCTTTGGCCAATAGCCCACAAAAAATTATTATTTTTGCACGCAAAACATCCACTTGCTTTGGAACTATGGAATTTCTGTCCCACGAACAACTCGTAGCCGCGCTGAATGCCGAGCCCATGTTTGCCGTTTTGACCGAAGCGGCCGACGCGCTCGGCTTGGAAGCGTACGTCATCGGCGGATACGTCCGCGACCTTTTCCTCCGCCGTCACTCGGTCGATATCGACGTAGTAGTCGTGGGCTCCGGCATCCAAATGGCAAGCGAAGTGGTACGCCGCTTGGGCAAAGGCGCCCACCTCAGCGTGTTCCGCAACTACGGCACCGCGCAGGTGAAGTGGCACAAGCAAGAAATCGAGTTCGTCGGCGCGCGCCGCGAGAGCTATCAGCGCAATTCGCGCAAGCCCATCGTGGAAGACGGCACGCTCGAGGACGACCAAAACCGCCGCGACTTCACCATCAACGCCCTCGCGCTCTGTCTGAACAAGGCGCGTTTTGGCGAATTGGTGGACCCGTTCGACGGTTTGCTCGATATGGAAGACGGCATCATCCGCACGCCGCTCGACCCCGACATCACGTTCAGCGACGACCCCCTGCGCATGCTGCGGTGCGTGCGTTTTGCCACGCAGTTGAACTTCCGCATCGACGACGAGACGTTCGACGCACTCGAGCGCAACCGCGAGCGCATCAAAATCATCAGCGAGGAACGCATCGCCGAAGAGTTGAACAAAATTTTGCTTGCTCCCACGCCGTCCATCGGCTTTGTCGAATTGCAGCGTTGCGGCCTGCTCGAACTCATTTTGCCCGAGGTCGCCGCCCTCGATTGCGTCGAAACACGCAATGGGAAGAGCCATAAGAACAATTTTTATCATTCGCTCGAGGTGCTCGACAACGTGGCGCACCGCACGACCGACATTCCGCCCGCCGGCGGCGAACTGTGGCTGCGTTGGGCCGCCCTGCTCCACGACATCGGCAAGCCCAAGAGCAAGAAGTTCGAAATGCCGACCGGCTGGACGTTCCACAACCACAATTACCTTGGCTCCAAGATGATTAAGGGGCTGTTCCGACGCCTCACCTTGCCGCTCGACACGCGCATGAAGTACGTTGAAAAACTCGTCGACCTTCACATGCGCCCCATCGCCATTGCCGACGACATCGTGACCGACAGCGCCGTGCGTCGCTTGCTTTTCGAAGCCGGCGACGACATCGACGACCTCATGACGCTCTGCGAAGCCGACATCACGAGCAAGAACGAGATTCGAAAGAAGAATTTTCTTCAAAATTTCAAGCTCGTTCGTCAGAAACTCATTGATATTGAAGAGAAAGACCGCATTCGCAATTTCCAACCGCCCGTCAGCGGCGATGAAATCATGCAACTGTTCCACCTGCAGCCGTCGCGCGAAGTCGGTCTCTTGAAAAATGCGCTCAAAGACGCCATTCTCGACGGCGAAATCCCCAACGAACG
>Ga0065708_1006659_pt1 | contig 21946 bp, 18 predicted proteins | sample Hoacrofraction12_2_FD_59095 | JGI IMG/M metagenome (GOLD analysis project Ga0065708, IMG submission 59095) | Hoatzin crop microbial communities from Cojedes, Venezuela, sample from fiber fraction 12 v1 | ecosystem: Host-associated > Birds > Digestive system > Esophagus > Crop | place: Venezuela... | reverse complement strand
GCCTGACATGCAAGCGGCACGGGCAGCGACTAAAATGGCAGTGAGAAAACCCTGACCAATAACCAAAATCACCTATTTTATTTACATTATTCATTTTATTCAAGAAAGGAGACTTTTATGAAGAAAATCATTACCCTAATTGCCGTGTTGCTCACGCTAGGCTTTGCTCCCGCCAACGCTCAAGACGAGGGACAAATGTGGTGGGGCTACTACAATGGCACACAAAAGACCTCGCTGTATGGTAGCTATCAACTTGATACCTACGAGGCAGCCATGTTCGTATCGGGCAGTGGCGACCTGGAGGGTGTGACCATCAATGGCGCACGCTTCCAGTCGCGCACCTACAGCAACGCTACCGATTGCAAGATTTGGGTACGCGACTCACTGAACGGCGAGAACATCGCCGAGGTTGAGTTCACCCCCAGTACATCGTGGATTAGTGGCACCTTTGAGACGCCCGTGACCTTGCCCTCGACGGGCGTGTATGTGGGCTACACCTTTACCATTGGCAGCTGGTATAGCGACTATGACTACACCCCCATCGTGTATTGCAGCAAGGTGGTTAAAAATGGCTTCTGGGTAAAGAGCAAATACAAAGGCGGCACCTGGGAGAACCAGTCGAGCAGCGGTGCACTGGCAGGACAAATCCTGATTAGCGGTGGCAATCTGGCTACCAACAGGGTTGCCGTTGAAGACGACGTGGATGATATGGTCACCGTCGTTGGAAAGGAAATTCCTGTGACGCTGCAACTGACGAACCTGGGCACCAACGGTGTTAAGAGCATCGATTACACTTACACGCTTGACGACGCTGAGTATGAGGGTCACGCCGACCTGGCTACGCCCATCGAGGCAATGTATGAAGCCGAGGGCTCTTGCGACATCGTGCTGCAAGGTGCTAAGCAAGCGGGCGTTCAGGAGGTTAAGATTACCGTGACCAAGGTGAACGGTGAGGCCAACGAGGAGACGGAGGAGAACGTCGCCACGTTCCACATCAACGTGCTAGAACAGGGCGCTAAGCGCAAATCACTGGTCGAGACCTATGTGGGTGCAAGCAAATATTACTCTCCGCTGGCCTATGTGGGCATGGAAGAGATGGTTGACAGCCTGGGCGACGACGTGATTCCCGTGGCTATCCACGTGGGTGACGCTATGGCACTGGATGGTTACACCACTTGGGTGAGCGGCATGTACAGCTATCCCACCTGCCAAGTGGATCGTGACGTGTGGACACATCCCTACTATGGCAACGCCACCGCCGCTCCCTATCACTTCGAGGCAGACAAGGTGATTGCCACGGTTAACGAGAAGAACGTAGCCGAAGCCGAAGTCTATGTAAATGGAACGCACAGCGAACTGAATGAGGACGGAACCTATAGCGTCGAGGTCGATGCTTATGCTAAGTTCTTGTTTGAGGCTGATGGATATGGAGACTATTATATGGCCACGATGATTGTGGTTGACTCGGTGAGCGGCGAGGGCTCAGGTTGGGACCAGTACAACTACATCTGCTACTACAAGAGCAGCTATCCCGACGACGATATGGCTTACTACCGCGACGAGTGTGGCTACACCATCACGGGTCTGAAGTATAACAACGTGGTGGCTGCCGTCAACGATGTGACGGGCGTAGCACTCGAGGAGGTTAATGTGACGGGCGACAGCAAGCTTGCCGACGGCACCTATTACAAGACCACCTACACCACCACGCTGCCAGCATGGGCAGGCAAAGAAAACATGCGTGCGGTTGCAGCCCTGATTAACTCAAAGACAAATTTGGTAGTTAATGCCGCCGTTACCGAACTTGGAACGACCAATGGCGTGATTGAGACGCTGGCTAACGAAAACAGCAACGCGCCCATCGAGGTCTATAACCTCAACGGTCAGCGCATCGTCAACACCGATAACCTGCAATCTGGTTTCTACATCATCAAGCAAGGCAACAACGCCAAGAAGGTTTTGGTGAAGTAAAACGACCTATAAACTCATCATCGAGAGGCTACGCCACACAAGTGGACGCAGCCTCTTTTTTCGCCCCACGCCCCAGCATGCCACGCTGCCATTGTGTGCAGCAGTTAGCGGCACAAAACCTTTGCCCACGCGCCGCCCACTGTGTTACCTGACCGCTAATTGACCATTAGGGCAACTCCCAAATGTTCACCTCATTTCCAATCTTGACCTGATAGTCCGTATCAGGAAATGTCTTTTTGAAATCAGCTATCACATGTTCCCCTATGTGGGCATGAGTGTTGTCGGCAGGATAGAAACAAAATGTCATCGGTTCATCCTCGCCCGACTGCATCAAGCCCAGCATGAGCGCTTCACAAACGGGTGGCACCGTGCTGTTGCCATCTGCTTGAGGCATCACAAGCGCACCTTGTCCGCCACCACAAACACATTGATTTTCTTGGGAATTATGAAAATAAAGTAATAACTTTGCGGCTAAATACTAATAATCGCACATCGACAAATACTAATGTATGGTCGATAGCGTGAGAAATATATAGGTTATGGCATCAGCAAATGAACGATTGGCGAAATCGCTGCCTTTACTAAATTTATCTATGGTTTGATAGGATAAAAGAAAATACCAGAAAATTCAAGTTACCGCCAGACAATTTTGATGATTGTTTGGCGGTAACTATGCTAAAAACACCACTTACCGCCAAGTAATTTTGATTTTCCTTTGGCGGTAACTCGATTTTTTTGTAATTTTGCACTTGAAATAGATGATAATGGCATATGGAACAGAAGATAATCGGTAGAAAGCGGGAGCAGGAAATCATCAACTCTTGTGTAGAATCGGGCAAGGCCGAGTTTGTGGCAGTGTATGGCCGTCGCCGCATTGGAAAGACGTTCCTCGTGAAGCAAAGCCTGAAAGACAAAATCGACTTTTACGTGTCGGGAGAGTACGAGGGCGACACCATGGTGCAACTCAAACTCTTTAATGAGGCTCTATATCAATATTCTGGGCAGATGTACCCTTTGGCTACCAATTGGCACGACGCATTCGCCCAGCTGAAGATTTTCATCACCAATCTGCATAAAGACAGGGTGGTGATTTTCATTGATGAGCTGCCATGGTTTGACACACCCAAGTCGAGTTTCAAACAAGAGCTGGATCTGTTTTGGAACACCTGGGCTTCCGACCAGCCACGCCTGAAACTCTTTGTGTGCGGCTCGTCCACCACCTGGATGACAAAGAAACTTATCGGAGACAAGGGAGGATTGCACAACCGCATTACCCGTCAGATTTACCTCTCGCAGTTCTCGCTTGGTGAAACAGAGCAATATCTTAGGCAAGAGAAAGGCATCGACTGGAACCGTTACACCATCATCGAATTGTTCATGATACTGGGCGGCACACCTTATTATCTCAGCCTTTTAGAAAGCGGGCTGACGATGGCAGAAAATATCGACTTCTTGTTTTTCTCTGCCACCGGTGAGCTTAGAAAAGAGTATGATTTCCTTTTCCGCTCACTGTTCAACGACTCGCAAAAGTATCGTGCAGTAATCGAAACGTTGTGCGACAAAAACAAAGGAATGACCCGCAAAGAGATTGTCAGCAGCATGAAAATATCTGATGGTGGGAGCCTGTCGGAGATACTCGACAACCTGTGCAGCTGCGATTTCGTAAGGCCTTACTATGCTTTCGGTAAAAAGCAGCGTGACATGATTTATCAGCTCATCGACCACTACACACGTTTCTATCTGAAATTCGTGAAAGGCAACCGCACATTCAAAGAGAACTACTGGTCGCTGGTGTCACGCACTCCGAGGCACGCAGCGTGGAGCGGTTACGCCTTCGAGCAGGTTTGTCTCAGTCACCTGTCACAAATCAGGAAGTCACTTGGCATTAGCGGAGTTATCAGCGACGTGTGCTCCTGGACTGGCAAGGACGAAAACAGAGGTGGACAAATCGACCTGTTGCTCGACCGTGACGACAATATTATCAACCTGTGTGAAATGAAATATTCTGCAAATGAGTATGAGGTGGTGAAGAGCTATGCCCAAACACTTTTAGACAGAAGAGAGCTCTTCCGCAGCACCACTAAAACAAAAAAAGCACTGCACTTGACAATGATATCGCCATACGGACTGAAGAAGAACTCCTATTCCGACATTTTTCAAAGCCAAGTTACTGCAGACGGGCTTTTTGGCAACCATACAGGAATGGTTACAGAGAAATAATATTTACATTATCTGATTTTTCCACTAAAAGGAGAAAATATTTTTCTTAAAAACTTTGTAATCTATAATATTATCGCTATTCTTGCTCATTATCACTATGACATCCCGCGAGTGTGACTTTCCTCTAACTAAAAACGCCAATAAACTGATGAAAAACAAGATTTTAACCTACACGATGCTGCTTGTACTTATGGTGACGACCATGGGCTGCAAGATGGAAAACCGCAAACACCTGGAATTAAAGCTGGCAGCCAAGGAAATTATGCGCAGCTGTCCTTTTGATTGTAATGGCATGGGGTTGATAGATTCGGTCGTCTTTCAGGCACCTGATTTTATTTATTATTTGAGCCTTTATGAGCAAGATTTTACGATTAACGACGTGCGTAAGCATGCCGATGACGTGAAGCAGGGTATGTTATTCAATCTACTGGCAAGTTATGCGTATGGTGAACCTGAGTTTATTAACAAACTATATAATGCAGATGCTAACATAAAATTCGTGATATCGGGTCGAAATTCACGAACGTCAGATGAAACACTCGATATTGTCATTACAACCGATGACATGCAACGCATCAAGGATTACCCTGTCAATGAGTCAAAGGAGCAACTGCAGTTGCAAGCAATGCTGTGTACACAAGACTTGGGGCTGCCGCAGCGCCTTGACGAATATACCACGCTCGATAGTTGCCGATTGGTGAATAATGTGTTGATCTATTACTATACTTTAGACGACCAAGTGGTGGACATTGAGTTAATGCGAAAGGGTATGTCCGAGATAAAACAGGACATGAAACAAAACCTGCGTGCGTCGCTCAACGAACCACAGACAAATAAATTGCTTAAGGTAGCAGTGGTTGTTACCGATGGCGTGCGCTCTCGTTTCATCGGCGAGACAACTCACTCTTCCCTGGATGTGACGCTCACAGTGAGCGACTTGGAAGACATCTTGAGACGATGAACATGGCTTTAAAGCTGAGAATCCTGTAACAGCAATCTTCTTCACTTTGGCGGTAACTCGTTTTTGCCCGCATGCTGGATTTGCTAGGATCTTTCATCACAGAACATTAGGACTCAAAGGGGCATCAGAGGCCTTTCATTCTCACTTCCACATACGACTTGTTGGTGCGCAACTCCTTGATGGCGTCACGAGCCTGTGTGTTGCCTTGCAGATGCCATAGGAACCAAGCCGTCACGTAGCCGTCACCATACACCAGCATGTCGCCATGACCGCAGTCGTTCCTGCGTGCTGCCACCTTGATGATGTTGCTCGGTAGGGCATTCCACAGTGTATTGTAATCTTTCAGCGGCGTCAGCCCGTCACTATTTGCCACCAAAACCATCATGGGAATGTTGATTTTCGAAGCATCGGCATCCCATCTGAGGAAAACATTATGTCCATTATAAGTGCTGGCGAGCATCACCGCTGCTTTATACATCTTTGCGCTCTGTTGGACGGTGATGGCATTCTCCACGCCTGTACCGCCTTGCGAGTGTCCCACGGTGCCCACGTTCTGCAGGTCGGCATGCTGATAGATTGCCGAACCCTTCTTAGAATTAAGGGCAATAAGCCACTGCAACGTTGCCTCTGCTGAATTGCCATTCCACGAGGTTCCCTCATCATTGCCAACGACAATGAATCCCCAACTTGCCATGTGGCGGAACCATTCAGGATATTTTGTTGCCGGCCAGCCAGTGCCATTGTTCGACACAATCACAGGAAAGACCTTGTTTGGAGTCTCCACATCGGCTGGATACCACATACGAAACATACCTAAAGAACCGCCTGCCTGTTCTTCGTAGGTCTTCACCTCATGGCTTCCCAACTTCATATAGATGCTTTCTTGCGGCGAAAGTCCTGTCATAAGCTCATAATATTTGTTCGAGCCGCTAGGATGGTTCGCATTATATGCTTCCCATAATTTACCACATCCGGCACAACTGCCCACGATGGCCGCGACAAAGACGCTTAATGCAATGATATGTTTTCTTTTCATCGTTTTTAAAAAATATTTCCCACTCTTATATTTTCAGTTGCAAAGATTGGCAACAGGCATGATTCACGCAAATAAATCGCAGGCGGCTTGCGACAAAGAGATCGCCAACCGCTCGCTTCTATGCGTTAGTGACCGACCCGATTTATCCACACTGGAAGTATTTGTTAACCAGCTTAGAGGTGCGCTTGGGGTCGTGCTCAATGTCGTGACGCAGGGTGCGGTCGTCAAATGCCCGCAGCTGCTCAATGATGCCATCAATCATGTGGCTTGAGAACACGCCACGCTCCTCAAACACGCCACGCAGCTGCTCCAGGCAATCAGCACTAGCCACACAGCTGTCGGGCAAGCAGTCGAGCTGGCTAAGGCGGTCGGCATTGGCAGCATCGTGGATGTTCACGTCAACGTAGGTGCGTGCTGCCACATCCAGAGCGTTGTCCATTTCGAAGCCATGACGGCAAGCCACGCATAAGCCGGCCAGCAGCTGGTAGATGTCGGCTGAGCCGTCGGGCGAACGCATCTCGACGGTCTGCTTCTGCGTCGTGTCAAAGTTGCTGGCAGGCTCCAGCGGGTTGGCTATGCGGCACATGTCGGCGCCGGCGGTCCAACCAAGCGGCACACGCACGAGCACCGAGCGGTTGCGGTCGCCCCAGCACACATTGGTGGGAGCCTCCTGATGGGGCACCAGGCGGAAGTAAGACATGGGATTCTTGTTGCCAAAGGCGGTGATGGCGGGAGCCAGATGCATCATGCCTGCGATGGCGCGGCGAGCGTCGTCGCTGAGCACACCCTGGTCGTTAAGCATCATGTTGCGGCCGTCCTTCATCATGCGCATGTGGATGTGCAAGCCCGAGCCAGCCTTGCCTGTGGTAATCTTGGGAGCAAAGGTGACATTGAGGTTCTCACGGAATGCCAAGTTGCGGATTACCCACTTGGCAACCATCAGCTGGTCGGCAGCGTCGCACACGGGCACGGGCAAGAACTCAATCTCGTTCTGCTCATAGACCACGCCGTCTTGCTCAAAGTTGCCCACCTCGCTGTGACCATACTTAATCTGACCGCCTGCCTGGGCGATGTAGTCCATGCAACGCTGGCGGAAGTCGTTGGTCTTGGCATAGGGCATCGACTCGTGATAACCATGCTGGTCACGGGCGGGATAGAAGGGCACCGACGGGCGGATAACGTAATACTCCAGCTCGCCCATGGCATGATAATCCATGCCTGTCGCCTCACGGAAGGCGTTAGCCGCCTTGACCAATGTATGCTCGGGAGCACTCTCGAGCGGCTTGCCGTCCTTGTCAAAGAACGAGCACAGCAGGCACAGCGTGGGAATCTCGGCAAAGGGATCCACAAAGGCTGTGCTGAAGCGAGGCAACACATACAGGTCGCTGCTGCTCGCCTGGATAAAGCTGAACAGGCTGCTGCCGTCAACGCGCTCACCGCAGGTGAGAATGGTGCGCAGATAGGCCTTGCTGTTAATCACAAAGTTGAGGGTCTTGAGCTTACCGTCACCGCCAGGGTACATGAAATTAACCATGCGGATGCCGTTCTCCTCAATAAAGCGGATGATGTCCGCCTTAGTAAACTCGTGCGGCTCTTTTTGCAGGTAAGCCACCACCTTGTTGGCGTTCAACGCCAGAATCTCATTTTCCACGTGTTTTAAGCTATTTTAGGTGATTGATAAATATCTGTTAGGTCATTAGTCGGTGACAAAGATAAGCCATTTTTTTCAGACTTCAGCCATTTTGAGGCGACAGTTTTGCGGCTATTCAACGATTTTCATCGCTACATGGCAAAAAAATGGCGCGGCAACGCTGAAACTGTGAGTCAAAATGCGTACCTTTGAGGTCGATAACGAGTGATTTAACCATCATGTAACGCAAGATGAAAACCAAAAGAAGACTATGCCTGCTGATATCTGCCCTGCTGGGCTTTGCCACCGCAATGGCGATTGACCTGCCACAATTCTCGTCAAGCAGCTACGAAGGCTGGGAATACAACAGCAATGTGGCACTGAATGCAGAAAACATAACAAAAAACAATATTGTCCTCTATGTGTCCGCGTCGGGCAAAGTGGTCACGCTCACCTCGCCGCAGTTTGAATGCGAGGGTGGCGAAACCATCAACATCTACATGCGGTGGATGGCAGACCAGTGGCAAGACGATGGCTTTGTGCCCGCCAACACCGCGCTCACCGTGGCGGTGCTTGAGGCGGACAGCATTGTGCGCGACTCGGTGACCTACGTCCCCGAGACCCTATCACGCTCAAACTATATCAACATAGGCGTCACCATCCCCAAGGGGTTGACCAGCGCACGCCTGCGCTTTGCAAGCTGGAAAGCCACCGTGAACAACTGCAACGCCATACGCAAAATGGAACTGACCGTGGTAGAGCCCAGTGTCGTCACTGGTGACGTGAATGGTGACGGCGACATCAATATCAGCGACGTGACCGCGCTCATCGACCTGATATTAAGCGGACAAGCCTCGGTTACCGAGCAGCCTGCCGCCGACGTGAATGGCGATGGTGGCATCAACATCAGCGATGTGACCGCACTTATCGACAACATCCTCACCCATTAAATTTCAACAGCCGTGCCAACATCATCTGAAAACAAAAAGCGCGTGTTCGTGTCGGGGTGCTATGACTTGCTGCACTCGGGACACGTGGAGTTCTTTATGCAAGCGGCGCAATATGGCGACCTGTATGTGGGTATCGGGTCCGACAAGACCATCTTAGGCTACAAACACCACAAACCCATCTACAGCGAACAAGAGCGGCTGTTCATGGTGCGTGCCATCCGTTATGTGAAAGAAGCATACATCAATCAGGGTACAGGATTCATTGACTTTCTGCCCACGCTCGACATGGTTAAGCCAGATGTGCTGGTCGTCAACGAGGATGGCGACAGCGACGAGAAACGGCGCGTGTGCGAGCAACGCGGCATTGAGTATGTGGTGCTCAAGCGAGTGCCGCGCGAGGGATTGGATGCCCGCAGCAGCACCGAACTGAAGAAGTCACAAAGCCAGCTGCCCACACGGCTGGACCTGGCGGGCACCTGGATTGACCAGCCCTATGTGTCGTGCCATGCGCCTGGCTGGGCAATCACCATCTCGCTAGAGCCCACCTTTGAAATCCGCGAGCGGTGCGGTCTGTCAACCAGCACACGCAACACCATCAAGCGCATCTGGCCATACCAGCTGCCCAACATCGACCCCGAGACGCTGGCGCGGCTTGTGTTCTGCCTTGAGAACGACCCCGAGCGCAGCGACGGCATCGTGTCGGGCGCACAAGACGCCATTGGCATCTGTGTGCCAGGATTGGCTAGGCACTGGTATAACGGCAGCTTCTGGCCCGAGAAAATTGAGTACACGCAAGACGAGCCCACCCTGCAATGGCTAGAGGAACACCTGTGCATGATGCCCATGTTCCCGCGGCGACCTGGTTGCAGCGTGGTGGAGGGCAAAGACATCACCCCCGACAAAGTGCGTGCGCTGGCAGCTGCCGCCGACCGCTGCTGGACTGCCATCATGCAACACGACATTGATGCCTTTGCACAGGCCTATCGCGCCTCGTTTGATGCCCAGGTGGCGATGTTTCCCGCCATGATGCAACCTGGCGTGCAAGACTACATCGACCGTTACAGTGCCATGCCTGGGGTAATGGCATGGAAGATGCCTGGCGCGGGCGGTGGCGGATACCTCGCCCTGGTGTGCAGCGACGCACAACACTTCCCTGACGGTGCCATACCACTCACCATACGCCGCGGCGGCATGTGACACTTTCACTTTAACAAACAGACATCAATGAAACGATATTGCCAAACTTTGCAACTGCGCGACGACCGCGAGATGATTGAAAAATATGTGGAGGCGCACGCCCATGTGTGGCCCGAGATACAGGCGGGCATCCGCAGTGTAGGCATCCTGGACATGCAGATTTACATTGCCGACAACACCTTGTTCATGATATGCGACACGGTGGACGACTTTGACTGGGAACGCGACAACGCGCGGCTAGCCCAGCTGCCACGGCAAGCCGAGTGGGAAGCCTATGTCGCTAAATTTCAAGGTTGCGACCCCGATGCCCCGTCAACAGCCAAGTGGCGGCTCATGAAGCGCATCTTCAAGCTAGACCCTGAGCCATGAGCAACAACAAGCATCGGCTGCTGGTGAGCAAGGAGGGGGTCAGCTATGTGTTGCCCTTCATCGTGGTAACGTGCTGCTTTGCCCTGTGGGGATTTGCCAACGACATCACCAACCCCATGGTCAAGGCATTCAGCAAAATCTTCCGCATGAGCGTAACCGATGGCACGCTGGTGCAGGTGGCATTCTATGGCGGATACTTCTGCATGGCTCTGCCTGCGGCACTATTCATCAGGCGGCACAGCTACAAGAGCGGCATCATCATGGGGCTGGCACTATATGCCATCGGCGTGCTGCTGTTCATCCCCGCCAAAGCGATGGGCGCATTCCCGCCTTTCCTGCTAGCCTACTTCATCCTCACCTGCGGATTGTCGTTCCTAGAGACCACCGCCAACCCCTACATCTTGCTCATGGGCGACCGCGAGACGGCGACACGCCGCCTCACCATGGCGCAGGCATTCAACCCCATCGGGTCGCTGGCTGGCATGTATGTCGCCATGCATTTCATTCAGGCTCGGCTGTCGCCACTCGACACCGCACAGCGTGCGACACTCGATGACGCGCAATTTCAAGCGCTCAAGCAAGCCGACCTGGCGGTGCTCATCCAGCCCTACGTCGTGATTGGCATACTGCTGCTCGCCATGCTTGCCATCATGCTGTTTGTGCCGTTTCCGCAAGTGCGGCAACGCACTGGTGAGTCGCAGTCGCTGCAATTGCTGCCTGCCGTGCGCAGGTTGTGGCGCAACCGCCCCTATCGCGGCGGCGTGATTGCACAATTCTTTTACGTCGGTGCACAAATCACCTGCTGGACGTTCATCATCCAATATGGCACCCGTGTTTTCACGGCGCAAGGCATGCCCGAGCAGGACGCAGAGGTGCTCTCACAACAGCTCAACATGGTGGCGATGGTGTGCTTTTGCCTGCTGCGCTTTGTCAACATCTACCTGATGAAGTACATTCGCCCCAGTCATCTGCTGGCATTCTTTGCCACAGTAGCCATCATGCTGCTGTGCTGCACCATTTTTGTTGGCGGCACGACGGGCATTTATTGCCTGGTGGCAGTGTCGGCCTGTATGAGCCTGATGTTCCCCACCATCTATGGCCTGGCCCTCACTGATGTGACGCAGGATGCCGAGGTGGGCTCGGCGGGGCTCATCATGGCAATTCTGGGAGGCAGTCTGCTGCCCGCTGTGCAGGCGCTTATCATCGATAGCGACACCACAAGCACCGGCTTGCCCTCGGTCAACCTTTCATTTGTCGTCCCGCTATTTTGCTTCCTCATCGTGCTGCTCTATGCGCTCAACATCGCCATGCGGCGCGAGCCCAATCAATAGCAGCTACTGCCACAACGACGACACAGCACACAACTAGCACAGCCGCGCCGACATCAAAAAAGAGATGTCAACACGGCTGTTAAATTTCACGCCTTGCGCATAGGCGCAGGGTGGTGGGGAGGCTTCAAGCCAGCAGCTCAATCCTTCTTGTCATCCGACATCAGGCCCTGACGATAGGTGCCAGCCTGCTGCTGCATGCCCGCATACTGATAGCCCAGCTGGAAAGCCTGCTGCACCAGTTGCTGCATCTGTTGCTGGATTTGTTGATATTGCTGCTGATATTGTGCCTGCGACTGTTGCGTCTGCTGTTGTGGGAAGCCCTGCTGCGTCTGTTGCTGCTGGGGGAAACCTTGTTGCTGCTGCTGATAGCCAGGAGGCACTTGCTGGGTCTGTGTGGTCTGCTGACCGCCCTGCTGTGGCCACGGGTTGGGGATATCGTCGTTGCTGCCGCCCGTTGACGCACTGCCACCGGCACTTTGCTGCTGAGCCTGACGCGCCGCTTCCTCTAATTTCTTCTGTAATTCATCAAGTAGTCCCATAAATTTTTATACAATTAAATTGATTAATAATAAATTCTTATTTTGCGCCTAAACGCGTGCCAAAGATGAGGCGAGCCAATGCCGCACGCATCGTTCAACTCACAAATTTAAAAAACATTTGTCAACGCAGCAAACAATCTGCGCTAAAAAACGTGAATGCCAACGCACAAGCCCACAAAAATGCTCCGGTCAAGCTGGTGTGTCAGCAGCCGACCGGAGCCCAAAGTGAAGTAGTGTATTATATATAATGATATGGTTTGTTTATCGTCATCGTGAGGGACCAAACTGCTCGAAGGTGCCGTCATTATAGAAAACCATCAGGTTGACCACGCGCCTGCCGGCATCTGCCGGTCCCGATCCGCCCCTGTGTGCGGCATGACCGCGCACGATGTTTTGGATGGTTTCGGTCACCGTTGCCTCTGTCGCCATGCGGCGGACGCTGGCTGCGGGATTATAGGTGCTGGGCTGCTGCGGGTGAGTGTCCGACTCATCAAACGAGATGGCTCGTTGCCCCTGGATGGCTCCATCAAGTTCGGCGGATGCCGAAGCGGGCGCATCGGTTGCAGGAGAAGACCCAAGCAGCATGTCACCATCACCAAACATCAGCCACATGATGTTCAACGACGGGTAAGCGCGATGAATCTTGCCGATGACCTCGTCACTCACCTTCTTGTTGCGACCATTGAGCAGCTGCGACAGGGTGGGACGGGGTATCTCGCAAGTGTCGGCAAATTGGGAATTGGAAATCCCGCTTTGCTCTAAAAATTTTTTCAATCGCGTTACGATATCCATGTCAGCTCGTCTATAAAATATGTGTTGAAAAACACCAAAATTGGAGGTCAAAAATTTTCTGACCAAAAACACCAGTTCAGGAAACGCCCCAAAATGGCCCCAAAATCACAAAAATCGCCTGTTTGCGTTTTTAAACTTTGGGATTGCAAATTTAAAACAAATTATTGGAATAGCCAAATTAAAAAACGAAAATTTTTAGGATGGTAATTCTTTTTCCCGAAAATAGCGGATTCGGGCAGCATTGCAAAACCAAATTAATATATCTAAAGCTTTAATATTGATTATTTGTTTTATTCAGTTGATTTTTAATATTGTATGTTGATTAAATTTTGGTGATTTTAGGGCATTTCCAGCCCTTCACCCATTTTCTAGACCACCGCTTTAGCTATTTTTATTATTTATCTAATTTTCAGATAATTACATGTATTGTTTAAATTTGTTAAAGCCAATTTTAGGTGGTTTTGTAAACTTTACGACTGCAAATTCGCATTTTTGGCTCAGGCGAAACAATTGCAAACTCTCAAAAATTGTCTGAACTTGACAATTTACGAAACCACCCCACCCCGTTCGTTCGCAAATCAGAGGGAGTTTTCAATTCCAAATCTTTTGTTGGCGAATTACCATTTTTAGTTTTTCTCACGCTCAACTCAATTTCCTTGCGATTTTTTTCACGAAACCCATATTTGGCACGAAATTTTAAAATTTGGCAAAATCTGACGGCTTTCATTTGTTGTCAAAATTCAGCAAACACCCTGATTTAATCAGCTTTACAGGCCGTTTTACCCCACCCTGACCGCTGGCATGTGCAAGCTCTAAAAAATCGTCAAATCAGGCAAAAAGGGTGCAGATGCGTCAACTACGGTTTTCAGGCTCAAGAAAGGCTATTCAGGACCCTAAACAGCCCTTTTGGGACTGTTCCTCCTAGGACTAAAGTGGTTAACTCATAGCCGTTCTCGCCCACCCTAGCCCGATGCTTTTTAATGGCAAAGTCCACACATTTTCGTAGCCCATCTGTGAAAATTTTCTGACTCATTTTTTGTGTCATTTTCTCAATCACCTCCCAAAAGCGGCGATTGCCACCCCCAAAAACGGCCTCGACAAGCCCAATCTTTATGGTGCTACTCACCGCTATCACTTCAAATGACCACCTTAAAAAGAGAGCCATGGCTGCGCCAAGCTGCATGTGGCAGATGTGCCGCACCGGCACGAAGCAACAGATAAACTCAACGATGCCTCCTCAACCACATCTCCACCACCCTGCCCCTGCGCTTAGCAGGTGGCAGCCGCCTAAGCCAAGCCCATAGCTCTATGTTGATCCATTCTGCTAGCATTCAAATCATGTTGCTGCAACATCTATCATGTTTAACTCATAACTGTGACCAGTGCCACGGCTGCCTTGGTAGCATGATTTTTCCTGGACAGGCAGCAAGGCGCACTTTAGAGAGACTTTTTATCCTCCAATTCGGCAGCTATCTTTATCTATATTTATGCAAAAAATCTATAGCTATCATCAGCCCTGACAAGACATATTCATCCATCATTTTTTGCGACCACAGTTATCTGCTCACAGCATTGAGTCCGGACACTAATATTAACTTCTCAGACTTGTGAAAAACAGCACAAAATTTTGACGCATTAGAAAAGTTGCTAATTTTGCACTCACTTAGGGCGCGATAACATCAAAGCCCACCAGCGGCTAAGCGGTTCTAGTCCGTGCCGCATTTGAGGATATGTAATTAAGCATACCCTCATTTTTTATCTTAGAAATCCTCATAGCTTCTTTTTGAAAGTACCAGTCTTAATATCTTTTTGACTTATCATTGTGAATGTAATGACATATCCCTGCCGTCTCTGTGTTCGAGATATCTGAATAGCACGTTAGATTGGGCTCTACCCCTACCTTGCCGCACGCTGTGCTATGGACAATCGAGTAGGAGGTAAACACTAATCGTAGGTACTTATTACTTGCCGTCCTCTCACACCACCGTCCAAGCGGGTGCGCATACGGCTGCTCCCCTTGTCCTCGGCTGTACACTTCCCGCTGTTAGTGCCCATGTTGGGCGAACCTAAAAAGATTGCGGAAGCCTTGAATAAGGCTCCCGCAATTCACATCATCAGATATTTATCTTGCTATTTGCTGATTTACTTGTTGCTTGACAGCACCAGGTCGATTAGAGCCGTCACATCACTGATGTCGATGCCACCGTCACCGTTCACATCGCAGCAGTCCTCACAGCAGCGGTCGTCCTCGCTATCGATTGAGGTGTCAGCCAGCACACGGTCGATGAGCTTGGTCACATCGCTGATGTTAACCTCGCCATCGTGGTTCACGTCACCAGCCAGGTGGGTCTCACCCTCGCTCGTCGTACCGTCGTTGCTAAAGTACATCTTAGCAAGGTCGGTCAGTGCAAGCGTATAGCTGCCGTCGGCGTTGTTGATATAGACGTTGGTCTCGTCGTAGGTCACCACAATCTCGTCCACCGAGTAGGCGACTTCGCTCGAGTCGTTCAACGTGAAGCGCAGGTAGCTATAGGTTTCGGCACTGGCACAGAAAGTCACCAGCGCGAGAAGCATCATTATAATCGTCTTTTTCATAATCGTATTATCGTTTAGATGTTCATGTTTCATCATATAACTACACTCCAATTACCAGCGGCTGCTGCCAATGGATGAATAAGGCGTAGCCAACGAGCTTACCGAGCCCAGGCTGCTGCCCGTGCTGCTGGTGGTGGGGTTGATGTACAGGCTGTGCCAATCCTCGTCATATCCGGTCACGGTTGCACCGCTATACAAGGTGTAGCTGCTGCCCTTGGTCAGGCTAGGCGAGCTGATGACAACCAGAGCACTGCTGCCGCGACTGCTGCCGCCAGGACCCATGCCGCCACCGCCACTGCTGATGCTGTTGGTGACAGTCCATGCCAAGATGTTGGTGTTGCTGCTGCGCAACAGGTAGGTGGTGCCTACGCTCTGCGTGCCACTATAAGAGATGCAGGGCTGCACGTTGGTGCAAGTGGTGGGAGCCGACCAGTTGCTGCCGCCGATGCCCACGAAGGTGCCACCGGTGACATAGAGGTTATACTCCTCGGCTGCATCAAATGCACACTCGGGATCGCCTGCGCCATAGACCATCAGGACGCCACCGTTGAGGTACATGTCACCATTGCTATCCAGGCCGTCGTTGTTGGTGGCGTGGGTGTAGATGTGTCCGCCGTTAACGTACATGTGGCTGCTCGAGTTCATGGCATCGTCATAGGCCTCGATTTCTAAGGTACCGCCGTTGATGGTCATCACCGCCTTGCTCTCGATAGCCTCGCTGCCCTCACCACCAGTGGTGCTGAGCACAAAGGTACCGTCGTTGATAGTGATGTCGCCCTCGGCGCGGATGCCCTTAGCAGACGAGCTCTTGTCGGAGTCATCGCTATCGGGGTCGTCACCAGGGCCCCAGCCGCCCCAGCCGCCAGTGCCAGAGCTGTTGTCGCCATAGCGTGCACCCGTGGTGGTCACGTTGAAGTCGCCGCCGTTGATGGTGATGGTGCCATCGCAGTTGATGCCCTTGTCACCATCGCCCGTGGCTTTGAGCACGAAGGTGCCGCCATCGACGGTGATGTTGCCGCCGCACTTGATGCCAGCACTGGCTGCAACGGTCTCGTCACTGGCAGTCTCGCCGCCACCGCTCACGGTGCCGCTGATGGTGCCACCGCTCACATAGAGGTTAGCCTCGGGCTTGATGGCCTTGCTGGCGGGACCCGTCACGGTGTAGTTGATGGTGCCGTCGGTCATGGTCATGTCGCCCTCGCTCTTCAAGCCGTGGTCATAGGTAATCAGGTTGATGGTGCCGCCACTAACCGTGGTCGTGCCATCGCTGTGGATGCCCTCGGCCTCGTCTTGCGTAGTGTTGACGGTGATTTCACCACCAGTGAACACTGCAATGCTATCGCGTACGCACTTGACGCTAGCGGTGTCGCCGCTCTCGATGCAATCGCCGCCCGTGCAGGTGATGGTAGCAGTGCCTGCAGCCATGGTGAACGTGGTGTCGCACTTCATGCCGCGTGCGCCATTGCCGCTCATGGTGATGTCCAGAACGGCGTCTTCACCGTTGATGGTGATGTTGCGGTCGGTCTTGATGCCATAAGCGCTCTTGACCTCGGCATCGTCGGTGTCATATTCGCCAGCACCGCTGTTGTTCAGGGTGATGGTGCCACCGTTGATGTTCACGTCGCCCTCTGCCTTGATGCACTTGGTTGTAGCCACCGTGTTGTTGATGGTGAGCGTACCGCCATTGATTTCAACGTGTCCGTCTTCGTCGGGATTGGTAGCGGTCTCAGCGTCGCACTGGATGCCGTCGTCCCCACAGCTCTCGACGGTGACGGTGCCGCCATTCATCTTGAAGTATTGAACCACGTTGAAGGCATCGCCCACAGCGCTCTTGACAGTGATGGAGCCCACGCTCTTCTTGATTTCGCAATACTCGTTGCTAGCAAAGGCGTGCTTCTTGTTACCCGTGATAGTCAGGTTGCCACCGCCCTTGAACTCGGCATGGCCCTTGACAAAGAAGCAAGCCTTCTTGCCGTTGGTGCTGGCATCGGTCAGGTAGTTGTCGGTGCCTTCGGCAAGCTCGATGTCGATGCGCTTGCCATTAGCAATCCAGATGGCAGGGAGGGTAGAAGTGGCGGTGATGTTCACCCCATTGAGCACGATGGTGCTCTTGTAGCTACCCGTCTGCTTGAAGTAACCGCTGCTGGTCTCACCTTGCAGGGTATAGGTGACCTCGTTGGTCACATTGCCCTGGGTAATCGCCACATTAGCGCCGGTCACGCTAACGGTCATCAGGTTGGCAATATTGCCAGACACATACACATCGGCGGTGGTGCCGTTGTAGTTCACGAGCACGTTGTTGTCGGCAAAGTCCTCGCTTTTCACAGTGATACTGTCGATGTTGGTCAGTGTGTACCCTTTCTCTAACACGGTGAGCAAGTTGGCCGATTGATACGGCATGTCGCCCACTGTGTCGGTCTTATAGACCCAGTGCACTTGACCCGTGTGTACCCACATTGTCTGTTGGGCATTTGCAGCAAACGACATACCTGCCACTGCTGCCAGAATCAGAAGTTTTTTCATTAGTGCGAATTAAAAAAGTTAATAAAAAAAGATGATGTTTGGTCAGGTTTTTGTTTCTGTTTGACAGAATGACAAAGGTACGGTTATTAGCATTAATTAACAAATATATTCAGCAAAGGCAACGATTTTTTATACAAAATTCTTGAAAATCGTTGCCAATGCTATCTTTTTGCCACCTTGTCGCCAGCCGTCACAGCCAGCCAGCCTGGCGATACCAGGCGATGGCCTCGCGCAAGCCCTCACGCAGGCTATACTTGGGCGCAAAGCCAAAGTCGCGCTGTGCGTCGCTGATGTCGCACAGCCAGTTGCGCTGCCGCAAGATTTTATATTTATCGCGGTTGAGCGTGCTGGGCTTGAGCGTCACTTTGCCTATCCACTCAGCCAGGCTGCACACCACGCGCGTGAGCCATAACGGGCACACCACGGGCAACGCAAATTTTTTGCCCAGTTCCTCGCAGACAATCTTGCGAAACTCCTGCTGACTATATGCCTTGTCCTCGCTAATGAAATAGGCCTTGCGTAGCGGCCCCTTTCCCAGCGCATCCATCACGGCACAAGCCAGGTCCTTGACGTAGATGAATGTGAGCATCTGCCGCTTGAACCCCACACTGAAGTCAAACCCGCGCTTGATGCTCTTAATCATCAGGTAGTAGTCGCGCTCGTGCGGGCCATAGACTCCCGTGCAGCGAAAGATGGTGTACGGAAAATCGGCTTTAGTTTGCAGGTAGGTCTCAGCCTTGAGTTTCGACACGCCATAGTAAGTGTTGGGTGCGGGGATGTCGCTGCTCTTGAACGGCGTGTAACCCTCCTCGTCGCCAGGCCCCATCACGCTCAGGCTGCTCATCAGCAAAAACACGTCGGGCGTGAGGCAAGTGGTCTGCAAGGCATCGACCAGCAGCTTCAAGTATCCGTAATTGATGCGTTCAAAGTCGGCATAGTTGTTACACTTGGTCGCCCCCAGATTGTGCACGATGTAGTCCCAACGGCCATACTCGCCCAGGTGGTCTTGCAGGGTTTCCTCCAGCTTGTCCTGGTCGGTGAAGTCCAGCTCGATGAAGTGGATGCGCTCGTCTTGCAAAAATTGGCGGTTGGTGGTTGCACGCACGGCAGCCCACGTCTCGTAGCCACGCTTGAGGGCTTCCTCGACCAGAAAACCGCCGATAAAGCCACCTGCACCGGTGATGAGGATTTTCTTCATAATCTCTCTGTGATTTTTAGGATATGGTTAACAATGTCTTGCGGATTGATGCCTGTCAGGCAGCGGTAATCGCCCAGCCGGCAAGCCTTTTCGCCATAGATGCAGCACGGGCGGCACGGCAAGTCGAGCTGAATGTCGTTTTCGGGCTTTTGCCCATACGCCCGAAATCCGCAGCCAGGATGCGTCGCTCCCCAGACGGTCACTGCCGGCAGTCCCACCAGCGATGCCAGATGCATGTTGGCACTGTCCATGGTCAGCATCACATCGCATTGCGACAGCAGGGCGTACTCGTCGGCAAAATCGTGCTTCGCCTCTGCCATCGACACCACGTTGCGGCAGGCTCTTGCCAGTGGGCGCAACGCCAGTTTTTCGGTCTGTCCCCCACCCATCAAGAAGATGTGATAGCCCTCGCGCTGGCTCAATGCCTCCACCACCTGCGACATCAGTTCCATGGGATAGACCTTGCCCTGATGCGCCGAGAAAGGTGACACGGCCACCCAATGCTGACCAGCCTCCTTGGGCGGAATCAGCGGACTCGCGGGCAAAGGCCTGCCGTCGTAAAGGCACGTGAACGTGTCAGGCGCATCTAGCCCCAATCGCGTGAACACTTGGCGGTAACGGTCGATGGTGGGTGTGACGGCAGCCGTCTGGTGGCTGACGACGGCACGCCGTGCCGCCCGTTGCTTATCTAGTCGTGCCACCCTGATGCCATGCAGCCGCATCGAGGCATCCATCACCCACGACCGCAACACGCTGTGCAGGTCAGCCACGGCATCGATGTCGTATTGCTTGCGCAACTGCGATGCCAGGCGGCGCATGCCACCCACGCCCTGATAAGCCTCGTCAACGTCGGCAGCGACCACCGTCAGGTTGTCGGGGCGGTCGAAGAACAGGCCGGCAGGTAATGGCTTGGTGAGCATGACAAAGCGCACGGTGGGGTTGGCACGGCACACGGGATACAGCACCGGTATGGTCATTGCCACATCGCCCAGCGCCGAGAAGCGTGTCACCAACACGTTGTGCGGCTTGCCGTTGCCATCACTTTTTGCCATATAGCACAGGATTGGTGGCAGGGTCGTTATACATCTTCATCTGCCGATATACCTTCATGAACTTACGCCCAGCTGCAATGTCGTCCAGCAGCTGGTCGATGGCTGTCGTCAAGTCGGTGCGCTGCTCCAGCAGCACGTCAAGCTTGCCCTGACAGCGGGCGATGTGCGCTGCATCGGCATCGGTGCGCTGTGTCTGCTCGCGCATGTGCCAAATCTTGAGCGCAAGTATCGACAAGCGGTCAATCGCCCAAGCGGGGCTCTCGGTGTTGATGGTGGCATCGGGCAGCACCGTCACATCGGCATAGCGTTGCCTGAACCAGGTGTCGATGTCCTCCACCAGGTCGGTGCGGTCTTGGTTGCTGCGGTCGATGCGCCGCTTGAGCGCCAGTGCCGCCACGGGGTCGATGCCCTGGTCGCGGATGATGTCCTCCAGGTGCCACTGCACACTGTCAATCCAGCACTTGTGCGCCAGCATGTGGTCGATGGTGCCAGACTCATGTGGGTTGTTATGAGTCGCGTCCACGTTGTCGGTGGCGTGATAGAGCCGCACGGTGGCGTCAAATATTTCGTTGCAATGCTCGGCAAATGTCATAGTTGCTCGTGTCTGTTATTATCAAGTAATGGAAATCCCACAAAGGTAATGATTTTAATTGACAATCGCCTTGCAATGCGCACAGATTTTTTTAGACAGGCATTTTTGCTATATCATGACGAAGCCCGCAGCAAAGGCTAAAAAATCACACAAACAGAAATTTGGACCAAAATGGACCGATGAGGTTCTAATTTTTATCTATAATTTTGTGGCACGCATAGAAAAGAATCGACTCGCATTTGTGTGTTTTTTCAAAATCATTTGCTGAATTTGTTGCGTCGTTCACAATAGGGCGACATCAAATGACAGATTGGAGACTTCGGCAAGAGGAATGCAAGTGCCAGAGCGTCTGGAACATTCGCCGTAAACACCCCACTTGCCGAAGGGTAGAGAAAACGACCTCCACAGTGAGGTACCATGCCACACAAACGGGCATGGTAGTCACAAGTGCGAGCCGATTTTGTACAGTGCGACCAGGGAGGTAGCCCAAAATCCCACACAACAGAGTAGGCATTAACCTTTAAAAAGCTATAGACAATGGCATCACAACCTGAAAATGTTTATTATGTGTACATGCTTGTTGACAGTCGAGACAACAAGCCATTTTACATCGGAAAAGGGACAGGCTTTCGTTATGAAGCACATGTGAACGAAGCTAACAAAACCTCTGATGACGATTCAAAAGAATCAGATAAACTCAAACGAATTAAAGAGATTGAAAAAAACGGAGGACAGGTTAAACATTTTATTGTTCGGTGGAATTTAACTGAACAGGAAGCCTTTGCTGTAGAAGCCGCCTTGATTGATTATAGCAAATACTTGGGGTACGAGTTAACAAATATCCAAAGCGGTCACGACCACCTACATGGAATAAAGCCAATTAAATATAATATATAATGACAAATTAACTGGCGAGGAAATACCCTCCTTTAATTATGAAAATGATCGCTGCATACTCCTCATTCTCCGTGATGATAAATATTGGCTCAC
>Ga0065708_1039962_pt1 | contig 21982 bp, 22 predicted proteins | sample Hoacrofraction12_2_FD_59095 | JGI IMG/M metagenome (GOLD analysis project Ga0065708, IMG submission 59095) | Hoatzin crop microbial communities from Cojedes, Venezuela, sample from fiber fraction 12 v1 | ecosystem: Host-associated > Birds > Digestive system > Esophagus > Crop | place: Venezuela... | reverse complement strand
ATTTTATATAAATTCCATAATTTGAATTTTGATCACAAAGCTACTCAATTTGACTTTTTTACTTAGTTTTCAAAGATCATTTGTGCAACTTTTTCGCGTTGCACTAGTAATATATCAAAATAAAATACTATTTGTCAACTTTTTTTTACATTTTTTTTAAAAAGTTTCTTGACTTTACGAATTATAGATAAAATCTTAGAATAATTTTAAATATTTACATGAATTTTGAGCTAATTTTTTTATATTTTTTAAAATAAATGTAAAGAAAAAAGATTAGAATTTAAACTTCTCTAATCTTTTCATAAATATCATAATATTTTTCAACTATACCAGACTCAAATGGGCCTTCATTATTTCTTTTTTTATCTATAAGATAAGATAATTCGGCTTTGACAATTTTGTCTATATCTTTTGGATATTTCATTATTTTTTTATGATAATTATATTCGTTTCGATCTAGTATTTTAAATCCCCCGTCGGGAAATACTCTTAAATCTAAATCATAATCAATATATTTAATAGACTTACCATCAATAATATAAGGAGATGCTATATTACAATAGTAAAATAATCCAAATTTTTTTAGTTGACCTATGATATTGAACCAATGGTCTTTATAGAAAAATAATACTGCTGGTTCATTAGTCATATGACTACTACCATCTTTTTCAGTTATTTTTGTACGACCATTCCCACAAACTAAATATTTTTCTGTATTTTCTAAAACAACAGCTTCATCAGATGTATGTTCTAATGTACCATCGTGTTTATAGCAGAATATCTTTAGTTTATCTCCTATTTTCAATTCTTCCATAAAATCACGCATCCGTTACTAATTATATACTATTTTCTTTAAAATAACAAATAAAGTCACCAAAATGACTTTATTTTAATAATTCAAGAGCTTTATCATATTGTTTATCATAAATTGTATTATCTTTATATTCAATATCAACTTCATAGTCTGGTGTTATACCTATTTCATCTATGCATTCCCCATTTGGGCGATACCATTTACCAATTGTATATTTAACCATTTTATTATTAACATATTTCATTGCTTGTATTTTACCTTTACCATATGTTTTTTTACCTACTAAAGTTGCTCCATAACTATCTTTTAGAGCTGATGCTAAGATTTCTGATGCTGATGCTGTATTTTCATTTACTAAAATTACTATTTTATATTTATGATATTCATCAGTTTCATCTTTATATTCCTTTTTTTCGTTTTTACTTTCAACAGAATAAATTAATTCTCCTTTTTTTATAAATAATTCTGCTATATCATAAGCTGCTGATACATAACCACCTATATTACTTCTTAAATCTATTATTAACGAATCGATATCTTTTTCTTCTAGTTCTAATAAAGCGCTTTCAAATTCATCAGCTGAGTTACTTGAGAAAAATCCCATTTGAATATATCCTATTTTTTTCTTTTTTAATTCTATTATTTCATTGGATACTGATGGAATATAGACATCTCCTTTTTTAATATTGAATGTTAACTCTTCTTTATTTCTTTTTACTATTATTTCATTTTCTTCGTCACTTTTTAAATATGATGAAACATCACTGCTATTTTCTTCTGTTATTTCTGTTCCATTAATTTTTGTAATGATATCTCCTTCTTTAATACCAGCTTTTTCAGCAGGAGAATCTTCATAAACACTATAAACTACATTACCAACAGCAACAATTCCTATTCCTTGATATGAACCATCTAATTGTTCAGATAATTCTTCTGTTGATTCTTCATCTAGATAAATGGAATAGTTATCTCCTAAGTATTCTAACATACCATCAAGTGCTGCTTCCATTAGTTTATCTTTATCTACTTCTTCATAGTAATTATCAGTTATTTCTTGATATGTATTTAAAAAATTTTGTACATTTTCATCTTGAACAACATTATCAGTTGCATTTATTATTTTTTTATATTGATGATTTAAAATAGTGCCAGTTACTACACATGATATTATTGTTGTTATTACTATTATAATTAAGATATCTAGTATATCTAAAGAGAATCTACCAGTAAAAATTTTCTTCTTTTGTTTATTTTGTTTTTTCTTATTATTACTAGTTTTATTAGCTGCTTTCTTAGCATTAGTTGTTTTCTTAGTATTTTTATTTTTTTTGGTATTATTTTCTTTTTTACTGCTAGCCATTATTAACACCTCAATAAAATAATATCATAAAAAAAAGAAGTTTAACAATAAAGTTAAACTATTCTACATCTAATTCTTTTTTCATTTTTTCTAAATCTGTATAATATTTTATTATTTCACCATTTTTTATTTTTAATAATGTAATGTCACCGACTTTTAAGTCTTTAAGATTATCAACATCAAGTTTAATATTTTCAGGATCATAATAAGATTTATTTAATTCGTTTGATAAATCTACTGTATATACATGTAAGTGTTCATCTTTAGCAGTGTATGCATAAACTAAAGATATCATCTCGCTCATGTATTCTCCTTCTGTTTTATTATAAATTGCAACATAGTATGTTTTATATGGGCGATTTAAGATTTCACCCATAATAGCAACGTCATAATTTATTTCGCCTGTTGTTGTTTCTTCTGTTTTAGTGTTAGAACCTGTGAATAAATCTTTTGTTATAAACATTCTTGTTGCAAGATAAAATAAAGCTACAGCAAATATTATTACTATTAAAACAATAACAAATTTTTTAATTTCTTTAGATTCTTCTGTCTCATATTTTATTTTATTTTTATTTTTCTTTTTTTCTTTTTCCATTTAAACCACCTGAGTTGATTATATCACAATTAGTAAATAAAACAAATCTATTTACGTAAAGAAAAAAGATTCTTACGAATCTCTTAACTTGATTTAGATATTATAACACTAACATTTTTTGTTACAACATATTGTAATCTAGAATCATCACCTTCTACTTGAACTGGTAATGAATATGTTCCTGTATTCATACCAGTTAAGTCTACATAAGCATATATTCCAGAACTTTCAACATCTAAATTATTAATAACTTCTTCTGTACCTATAACTTGAACTTCTACAATATTATCATTTACTGAAGCTAAGTTAGCTTGTAAACCACTTGGTACGTTAGCCGTTCTAATACCTTCAATAGATATTGTTTTTTGTTTTGCTTCGCCGAAGTTTAGAACTACAGTAAGGCTTTCATCACTTATACTTCTAACTCCTGTAGGTCTAGATAATGTTACATTTAATGTTTTAGAACCGTTATTACCTTGACCTTCTACATCTATTGATACAGGTATGTTTTCAATGCTTTCTAATGCTTCTTCATCACCATAAATTGTTGTTTCAAATTCTTGAATATCAACATTATTTACTGTTATAGAACTAATAGCTTTACCACTGACTAATGATCCAGTAATATTTACTTTAACTGGTACTTTCTTAGAATATGAATCTAATTCTACTTTAGCGTTAATATTAGTTGCTACTATTTCAACGTTATCAATTATTGTTCCGTCGCTAGCATATGCTACTAATTTTAAATTATCTACTGTATAAGTTCCAGCTTTAGTAAAGTCTTCATTACTTAAATCTATTAATGCTTTAATAGATGCTATAGAATCTATTGTTTCTTGAGTACCTCTTACTTTAACATTTGTTTTAGATAATTCAACATTTTTAACACTTAGTTTTGAATCTAATTCATCTTCATTCATTAAATCGTAAGTTACAGTTTTACTATCACTTACTTTTTCTTTAATAGTTACAGTTACATATGTTGGATCGATTTTATATTCAACATTTTTAATTATCTTATTATAAGTAAGTTTAACTCTTACAGGAGAATCATCTGCTTGATATTCAGTTAAATCTAAAATAACTTTATTATCTTTTAATTGTTTAGCTAAATATATTTCTCCTTTTTTACCTACTAGTGTAATATCAACCGTTTCTGGAACACCTTCTACTACATAAGCGCTACTATTATATTTTATTTCAACAGGTATATTAGTTAATATTTCTGTATCTCTATTAACTAGTGATGTAGCTTGGGAATCAACAAGATAGAATAAGATAACTGCTAAAATAAGAGATATATATAATAAAGCATTTGGTCTATTTAATAATTTTTCTATTTTACTTTCTTTACCTAGTTTTGTTTGTATTTTATAAACAATAGTACTTATTGGTGTAATAATTATTTTGTCTATAATATTATATATAGCCTTAAAGAATGTAGCGAATGGATTTGATTTTTTCTTATTTTTCACTTAAATCACCTACACTCTCATTATCAGCATCATAGAAAATTTCTGTTTTTGGTTTTAATTCATCAACAAGCATCATTCTAAATTCATCTAAGCTTAAGTTATAGTGAATTTCATGATCTACAGCAATACTTATTCTACCAGTTTCTTCTGATACTATTAAAGCAACAGCATCACTTTCTTCTGCTATACCTAGAGCTGCTCTATGTCTTGTTCCTAATTTTTTATTTAGATTAGGATCCATACTTGTTTTAAATACGGCGCCAGCACATGTTATACGATCTCCCTGGATAATAACACCACCATCATGAAGTGGGCTATTAGGGAAGAATATTGTTCCTAGTAAAGGACTAGAAACATCAGCATATATTTTAGTTGCTGGAGCTATATATTCTTGTAATGATACTTCTCTTTCGATTACTATTAAAGCACCTATTTTATTTTTCTTTAGATATTCAATAGCATCCATTATTTCATATACTACTTTTTCTCTTTCTTCGACAGTAAGTATTTTATGTCTACCTAATAGTTTGGTACGACCAATAGATTCTAAAAATCCTCTTAATTCTGGTTGGAAAAGAACTATTAAAGCTAAAGGCCCCCATTCAAATACATATTCAAGTAATAAACCTACTGTATATAAGTTAAGTAAATCACTTAATACTTTGAATACTAATATTATTATGACTCCTTTTACTATTAGGATCATTTTTACATTGTTTTTAACATTTTTTAAAATACAATATGCCAAAAACCATACAACACATACATCAATAATTTTTGTTACTATGGACCATATTGTAGAAATAGTCATTAAATCGACCTCCTCTTACGATAATAATTATATCATTTACTTAGAGTAAAAAACAATAATAATGGTAATTAAAATAATAACCACTTGTATTAGTATCTATTAATTTTATTAAAATTGCAATATTATTAAGTTTGTTTACATAGCAAGTTATGTCTAGTTATTTTTTTGTTTTTTTAGTATTACTAGATTTCTTTTTATTATTTTGTTTTTTATTATTTTGTTTTGATTTATTATTAACATTTGTTTTCTTTTTATTATAATTTTTTTGATTAGTTTTTTTGTTTTTATTAGTATTATTTTTATTAGTGGTTTTTTTCTTAGTATTAGAATTATTTTTTGATTTATTGGAATAATTAGTTTTCTTAGTTGTTTTCTTTTTAGTTTGATTCTTTTTAGTAGTAGATTTCTTTTTAGTAACAGGTTCTGTTACTGGTGTTGTATCTATTTTATCGTTAATAATTATAGTTTTAGGTTGTTTAGTTATTTTTGTTATTTTTACCTTGCGTTTTTTAGATGTTTTTATTTTAAATTTAATAAATTCTATAATAAATATTAAGAAGATTATAATTATTATAAGAATAAATATTTTAAGAATATAATTAGTTTTATTTTTTATTGAAGTTATATTTATTTCTTTTTTATCATTTTCTTTATCATTTATAGTATCTCTGTATAGAGTTAGTAATTCATTTGCTTTTTCTTCTTTATTAGTAATATTATTATAGTCTTTAAAATAATCTTTTACTTTATTAAGCCATTCTTCATCGTTTGAATTTTCATATGTATCATTGTATAAATTAACTAGTTCGGTTACACTTTCTGGAATTTCATAGAGACTTGGTGTTAAACTTGATGTAGTTATTTTATTACCATTTATTTTTTCATATTCATAAGCAACGTTATATAGTTTTTCTTCATTATTAGCTTTACTAATAAATTCTATATTATAAGAAAAGCCATCTGATATAGTACCCATTGGGATAGATATAGAAGGGTATCCTATTACACTACCTAAACTACTTCCAGGACTTATATTTTTAGTAGTGCTACTTAATAAATAAATTTTATTTTTTAATGTTGGGTATAGAACAACATCTAAATTGTTTTCATCAAAAATATTAGATATATAATTTCTATATATTGCTTTTTGTTTATCACGATTAGTCTTACCACTTTGCGATAAACCACAACCTTTTAAGTATCCTTTTAAAGAATATATATGACCACTTGCAGTTGCTAATGATCTAAAATTTCTTATTGTACCTGTAGTATTTTTTATATATTCATTAAAGCTATCACACATTGTTATACCAGCTTGAGTGGTAGATGCTATTGTTAAATTAGAACTTTTTACAAAGTTATCTAAATATATTATATTAGCTCCTGCATCTTGAAGTTCTTTGATACTAGATTCTATTAGTTCTTTTATTTCTGAATCTGTTGTACCTGTTATACCACTTCCAGTACCATAAATATACTGAGTAGCTACACCAATGTTAACACCTTCTAAACTAGTACTATCTAGATTAATATCTGTTTTTACAAAGCCTTCAGTTTCTGAATCATTACTGTCTTCTCCAGATATAATATTTAAAATTAACGAGCTATCTTCAACATTACTAGAAATAACACCGATTGTATCTCTTTCTATATCATATGGTATTACACCATTTCTACTTACTAAACCAAGTGTTGGTCTTATACCCACTAAACCTGCTCCAGATGCTGGTAATCTAACTGAGGAATTGGTATCTGTACCTAAAGCTACAGGTGCGAATGCTGCTTTTACGGCGACTGCTGAGCCACCACTACTTCCATAAGTTGTATATTCTGGTTCAAAAACATTTTTTACTGTTCCATATGAACTGGTTGACTTTACAGCTGAAAAAGCAAACTCTGACATATTAGTAGATGCCAATATAATAGCTCCTTCATCAATTAATTTTTGAACAGCATAAGCATTCTTTGTAGGATAGTTATCTTTTAAAGATTTAGACCCTGCAGTTGTTGGCATTCCATAAACATCTATATTACATTTTACAACAATTGGAATACCATGAAGTTCCCCTTTTATAGTACCTTCGCTTCTTAATTTATCTAACTCTTGGGCTTGTTCTATTACATGTTCATTTATCGTATTTATACTATTAAATTTATCATCATATGCTTCTATTCTTTCAAGATAAAGATTAACTAGTTGTTCACTAGTTATATATCCTTTTTCTAATGCAGTTTCTATTTCAACTACACTCATAGAAGTAATATCTATTGGTGCTTCTGTTAAAGCATTTACTTTTATAAATAGACATATAAATGAAATAATAAATAGTATAAATTTTTTCAAGTTTTCACCTACTTTAATCTGGCTGTTTCTCTTTTTAAATCTCTTTCTTTAATAGTTTCTCTTTTATCATATAATTTTTTTCCTTTACCTATACCTAATAATATTTTTACTTTATTATTAACCATATAAGCTTTAATTGGTATTAAACTATATACTTCTCGAGATACTTTTTCTTTTAATTTTTTTATTTCTTTTTTATGAAGTAATAGTTTTCTACTTCTTCTTTCTTCATGATTAAATTGATTACCTTCTTCATATTTAGCTATATACATATTAACTAAATATACTTCATCATTTCTTATGATAGCAAAAGTATCTTTTAGGTCACCTGATCCTTTTCTTAAAGATTTTATTTCTGTACCTTTAAGTTCTATACCACATTCTATTGTATCTTCTATATAGTAATCAAAATTAGCTTTCTTGTTCTTTATTTCCATCTTTATCAACCTCCACTAGTTCAAAGTCTATCATTGATGTTTCTTTGGAAGCAGCAACGCATTTAACATGAACTTTATCCCCTAAACGATATGTTTTTTTAGTAGATTTACCAATTAAAGCCATTAGTTCTTCTACATAATTAAAATAGTCTCCTTTAAGTGTTTGAACATGAACTAAACCCTCTACTAAATTTGGTAATTGTACAAAGAAACCAAAATTAGTAATTGTTGTTATTATACCATCATATTCTTCACCAATATGGTCTTCCATATATTCAGCCATTTTCATATCATCAACATCTCTTTCAGCATCAACTGCTGCTACTTCTCTTTCTGATGAATGTTCTGCTATATCAACTAGAGATGTATCTAACACATTTATTGTAGTCATAGACATATCTTGTTCAACTAAGTATTTTTTAAGTAAACGATGAACTGTTAAATCAGGAAATCTTCTTATAGGACTAGTAAAATGAGTATATGCTCTACTTGCAAGTCCATAGTGACCGATATTGTCTTTACTATATTCAGCTTTTTTCATACTACGTAGTAGTAGACTAGATAATACTTCATATTCTGGTTTATCTTCTAATTGAGCTAAAATATTTTGCATAGATTTTGGAGATAAATCATTTATATTACCAGTTAATTTATAACCAAGTATGTTTACAAGTGTCATAAAGTCTTCAATCTTTTCTGGATTCGGTTCTGCATGAACACGATATATAAATGGTAAATCCATATTATAAATATGAGTTGCTACTGTTTCGTTAGCTGCAATCATGAAATCTTCGATAAGTTTTTCTCCTTCTTCACGATTTCTTTTAATTACATCTATTGCTTTACCATTTTCGTCTTGAATTATTTTAGCTTCGTCTAAATCAAAGTCAATATATCCGCGACCTATTTTTTCTTTACGAAGAATTTTGTGTAATTCATTCATTTTATTTAAATCATCAACAAACATTTCATATTCTGGATCAACTATTCCACGACATATAATATCATTTACTTTTTTATAAGTCATCTTTTTTCTACTTTTTATATATGAAGGGAAGATATCGTAGTTAACTACTTTTCCTTTATGGTCTATTTCCATTACACAAGACATACTAAGTCTTATGACACCTTCATTTAATGAACAAATCCCATTAGATAATTTATGAGGTATCATTGGAATAACTGTATCAGCTAAGTATGAAGATGTTCCTCTATCATAAGCAGCACTTCCTAAAGCAGTATTTTCTTTTACGTAGTTAGAAACATCTGCTATATGAACACCTAATTCATAATTACCGTTATCTAAGACTTTAATACTAATAGCATCATCTATATCTTTTGTATCATCGCCATCGATTGTAAAAATAGTTTCGTTAGTTAAATCTCTTCTATTACGAAGCTCTTTTTCGGATACTTCGTTTGGAATATCCAATAATTCTTTTTCTACTTCTTCAGAAAATTCTTCAAAAATACCATGTCTATATGCAATACTTAAAATATCTACTCCAGGATCATCTTTATGACCAATAATTTTCACTACATCAGCTAGATATTTTTTCTTAGGCAATTCTTTTACTATTTTAACTAGTACTTTATGGCCTTCTACACAATCTTTGATGCTATATGGAGTAAGTTCAATTGTAATATCTTTTTTATCATCATCTAATTTAAGAAAAGCTCTTTTATCTTCGGTAAAGTTTACTTCTCCTACTAAGTCTTTTAACTCTCTTTTTAAGACTCTAATTATTTTACCTTCTTTTTTTACTCCTTTAGTAAATGTTTCTGCTAAAACAATATCATCATGAATAGCTCCATTCATATTTTTTTTATCTATATATAAATCTTCTTCTTTATCTAAGATGACAAAGCCGAAACCTTTTTTATTTACAGATAAACGACCTATTTTAATAGAAGGGCAATTCTTAGTTAGAATGTATTTACCTTTCTTAGTATAAAATACAATATATTCTTCTACTAATTCACTTAATGCATCTTGTAATTCACGAAGTTCATCGCTAGTTTTAAGTCCTAGTAAGTCATTAATTTCAATTAATTCTTTAGCTTCATGAATATTATCTAAAACCCCGATAACTTTATCTTTCATTTTTATCACCTTGGATTCCCTTTTTATTATATGTATTACTAATAAATTTTATCATAAAATAGGACAAAAAAAAATAGTCTCAAAGACTATTTACTATCCTTTAATAAATATTATAAATGAAATAATAAAAAATGCAGCACCTAGTAATATTGTTAATCTAGTTATAAGTAGTTCAACACCACGTTCTTTTTGATTTTGGAATAACATTTCATTGCCACCACCAATTATTTGAGCAGCATCACTAGCTTTATTACTTTGTAATAAGACAATAGCAATTAATAATATTGATACAATAAGTAAAACTGTTTCCATTTAGTTCACTTCCATTTCCGATTACTAATATAACAAAAAAGTTAAAATAAAGCAAGTTAAAAGAAGACCTTAGCCTTCTTATTTAAAGATTTCAAATATTGTTTTTGCTCTTTTCTTTAAAAGAACACAGAACATACAATCAAATAAACCTGTGCATATTAGGAATAAGCCAGCTAATTTAACTGCTGTCATAAATGCATCAAATGGGTTTGTTAAGACAACAACTCCCATTATAATCATTAATATTGATATAAAGCAGATTAATGGATAAATTTCATCTTGTTTTTTTCTTAGTAATAAACCAAAGCTTCCTTTTTCTATACCAATACAAATTAGGAAAATACCAAATAGAACACCTAAAGCACTTAAAGTAGCAAATGGATTTATAATAGTAAATATACCAAGAATAATAGATGCTACACCTATAATTAAATCCATTTTAAATATATTAATTCCTAACCCATCATATAAATATCTAATTAGTAGGAATAATCCATGTAAAATCATTATGCCACCAATAATAGCTCCATTAGATGTTGTATTAAAATTATCAAAATAAACAAATAATAAAGCACCTACTAATATGTCAATTAATACCATTATTAATGAAACGTTCATTAAATTTTCAAATCTTTTTATTGCTCTTTCCATTAGTCAACACCTCTATTATAATTTTAAAGCATAAATAAACTTATTGCAATATTTTTTATTTATGATATAATACTTTCTTCTTTAAAAAGGGGAGATAGAAATGAAATTAAGAAGTTTAAATTTATTTGAATTTGATGAATTTTCATTAAATCATCCATTAGGTAGTTATCATCAATCTTCTAGTTATGCTTTATTTATGTCAGAACAAGACTACGATTATGACTTACTTGGAATAGTAGATGATGACGATAATATAATAGCAGCTTCCCTTGTACTAATTAAAAGAATTGGTTTATTTAATAGATATGCATATGCTCCTAAAGGTTTTCTAATTGATTATAATAATAAAAGTTTATTAAAGTTTTTTACTGATTCGTTAAAGAAATATTATTATAAAAAGAATGTAGCTTTTATTAAAGTTAATCCGGAAATAATTATTGGTAATATAGATTATAAAAATAAAAAAATTATATATAATGAAAATCAAATTATAATAAATAATTTATGTGACTTAAATTTTAATAAATTAGAAGGCAGATTATTTGAATATAAAATTCCTAAATTTAATGCTATTTTAGATTTAAAGAAAACTAATTTAAATACAGTATCTAAGAATACAAGAAATAAAATTAAAAAAGGAATAAATTCAGGAATGAATTTAGTTAAAGGTACGAGAGAAGATATTGAAATATTATATAAATTTATTAAAAATAAAAAAGAATATAATATAGAACATTATTATAATTATTATAATGCTTTTTCACGTAATGATGCTATTGATATTTTCTTAGTAGAAATTGATTTTGAAACATGTTTAATTAATTTAAGAAATAAATATGCACAAGAGTATAATAAAAATAATGAATTAGTTAATGAATTAATGAATCATAATACTGAAGAGAATTTAATTAAGAAAATGGTTTCTGATCATATTTTAAATTCTTATGATGATAGTATGATAATTGCTACTAATTATTTAAGTCAAGGTAAGAAGAAGTATATTGCAGGAGCTATTACTATTAAATTTAGGGATAAAGTATATATTTTAATAAGTGGGTTTGATCAAGAATTTAAAAAGTTCTGTCCTAATTATTTTTTACATTATCAATTAATGGAATATTATAAAGACAATTATAACTATTTAGATTTAAATGGAATGACTGGAGATTTTGACGAGAATAATCCTTATAAAGGATTAGATGAATTTAAAGTTGGATTTAAACCTGATATATATGAATATATTGGTGAGTTTGATTTTATAGTTAATGACGGTTTATATAAGAGTATGAATAGAAGTGGTCAATTAGCTAAAGAATTTACTAAGAAACAAAAGAGTAATGATTAAGAGTACTCTTTTTTAATTGTATACTTCCTCATTACATATATTTTTTCTATTTTCTTGATATAATTCATGAAGTTCATATATTTTTTTAGATATATCTTGGACTTTAGCTAAATGGTCGCCTTTATATTCTGTTGTAAGAATTGCTACAACATAAGGATTTTCAGCATATACTATTCCATAATCATGGAAGTAAGGACTATATTCGCCGTATTTATGTGCTGCTTTAATCCCTAAATCTTCCAATTCTAGACCATTTAATTCTGCTTCTACAAAATATGATTTTAGTTCACTACCTAGTTCTTCGTTATTATTTATAAATTCATTTATAGCTTTCATATAAATTATAGCATCACTGACATTTATTTGACCAAAGTTATCTCCACCTATTAAAGTTGAAGTTGCTCCAAGACTTTTCGCATATTCTTTTAATGTGCTTTTACCTATATATGATATTAACATTTGATGGGCAGTATTATCACTCACTGTTACAGCATATTTGACTAAATCTCTTAGAGATACTTTTTCACCATAACTTTTTTTACTCATTTCTTTACTACTATCCCATTTATATTTAGCTGTATATGTTATAGTTTCATCTAGATTTATTTCTCCAGTAGATGCTTTTTCATATATATAAAGAGCATCTAAAGCTTTTATTGCACTTGCTGCATAATAGTTTTCACTAGCATTATATGTATAATTAAAACCAGTAGTTAAATCTTCGTAAGCTACACTAGCTTTATAATTATTTTGAATGTATGATGTTAATTCTTCTTTAGCATTTAATACTTCTTCAGTTTCATCTTTTTCATCAGATTTTCTTGTTAAACAATTATTATATTCTTCTTCTAATTTAGCTTTTTCTATATCTTCAACATTTGATTTTAAAGTAATATTATTACTTGGGATAATTTCTTTTACTTTAGTAGTAATTTTTAAAAGACCAAATAAAATTCCTAAGCCAACTATTATTACAATTATCCAAGCTATTAATCTTTCTATTTCTTTTTTTAATTTCTTCTTTTTTTTATTTCTTTTAACTATTACTTTTTTCTTTTTAGTTTGTTTTTTATTAGGTTGTAATTCGAAAATTGAAATTATTTCAGCTGTTTTTTCTAATTCTTCTTTTTCTTTTTTTAATCTTTCTTGTTCTTCTTTAAGTTTTTTTTGTTCTGCTGCAGCTAATTCTATTTCTTTTTGTCTTCTAATTTGTCTTTCTTTTTCAAGTCTTTCTTGTTTTTTCTTCTTTTCTAGTTCTATTTTAGCTTTTTCTGCTTGTTGTTTTTTTAAATCAACATAGTGTTGCTCATTTTCATAATTATATATTGTTTTTACTTTTTCTTTAGCTACTAGCTTTATTTTCTTTTCAGTTAAAATATTATTTAATAGTTCTTCATTTGATAAATTTGATTGAGTTTTTTTAGTATTCGCTTTTTTTACTTGATTCGTATTGGCTTTTTTATTACTGGTGTATTTCTTTTTTGTTTGACCATTTGAATTTGTTTTTTTCTTCGTGTAGTTTTTTTTAGTTGTTTTTTTGTTTGCCATACGAATCACCTATTGTAATTATACATATTTTGAGCAACAAAAAAAAGCGAAAATATTTCGCTTTAATTTTCGTTTAATTATTCAACGATTTCAGTAACTACACCAGCACCAACAGTACGTCCACCTTCACGAATAGAGAATTTAGTACCATTTTCAAGTGCTACTGGAGCAATTAATTCAACTTCCATGTCAACATTGTCGCCTGGCATAACCATTTCAGTACCTTCTGGTAATGTAATAACACCAGTAACATCAGTAGTTCTAAAATAGAATTGAGGTCTATAATTAGCGAAGAATGGAGTATGACGTCCGCCTTCTTCTTTACTTAATACATAAACTGATCCTTTGAACTTATGATGTGGAGTAACACTTCCTGGTTTAGCTAGAACTTGACCACGTTCAACTTCGTCTCTTGCAATACCACGTAGTAAAGCACCTGCGTTATCACCTGCGATTGCAGAATCAAGTTGTTTTCTGAACATTTCTATACCTGTAACAACAGTCTTTTGAGTAGGTCTTAAACCAACGATTTCAACTTCGTCATTTAGTTTTAATTCACCACGTTCAACACGTCCTGTAACAACAGTACCACGTCCTGAAATAGTAAATACGTCTTCAATACTCATTAAGAATGGTTTATCAGTATCACGAGTTGGAACTGGAATATATTCATCTACTGCAGCCATTAAGTCTTTAATAGATTGAATATCGCTTTCATTTCCATTTAGAGCACCTAAAGCAGATCCTCTAATGATAGGACAATTGTCACCATCAAATTCATATTCATTTAATAGTTCACGAATTTCCATTTCAACTAAGTCTAATAATTCAGGATCATCAACTTGGTCACATTTATTCATGTAAACTACAATTCTTGGAACACCAACTTGACGAGCAAGTAAGATATGTTCACGAGTTTGAGGCATTGGTCCATCTGCAGCAGATACTACTAGAATAGCACCATCCATTTGTGCAGCACCAGTAATCATGTTTTTAACATAGTCAGCATGGCCTGGGCAGTCAACGTGAGCATAGTGACGTGTTTCAGTTTCATACTCAACGTGAGCAGTATTGATAGTTATACCTCTTTCTCTTTCTTCTGGAGCTTTATCGATATCAGCATAATCTACAAAGTTTCCAAAATATTTTGTAATAGCAGCTGTTAATGTTGTTTTACCATGGTCAACGTGTCCGATAGTACCAATATTAACATGTGGTTTTGAACGGTCAAATTTTTCTTTTGCCATAATATTTTCCTCCTTTTATATACATACATATTTTATCTAATGCTTGAAGTTTTTTCAAGTATTATTTTTATTGAGCGCTGTTTTTCTTAATAATGTCATCAGCGATTGATTTTGGAACTTCTTCATAATGATCCATTGTCATAGTGAAGTTTCCACGTCCTTGAGAATTAGATCTTAATGATGTTGCATATCCGAACATTTCAGATAGTGGAACCATTGCGTCTATCTTAAGGGCATTACCACGAGATTCTTGTCCAAGTGGACGTCCACGTCTACTAGTTAAGTCTCCCATAACATTTCCCATATATTCTTCTGGAACAACAACTTCTACTTTCATTATTGGTTCTAGAAGAACTGGTTTACATTTATTTAAAGCTTCTTTTAAAGCCATACTTGCAGCAATTTTAAATGCCATTTCTGATGAGTCAACTTCATGGTATGAACCATCATATAATGTTGCTTTAACATCTACCATTGGATATCCTGCTAGAATTCCACCTGCCATTGCATCTTGTAATCCTTTATCAGTAACTGGAATGTATTCACGAGGAACAACTCCACCAACGATAGCATCAACGAATTCATAACCTTTATCTTTATTCGGTTCGAATCTAATCCAAACATGTCCATATTGTCCACGTCCACCAGATTGTTTAATATATTTACCTTCGCATTCACCAGTTTGAGTAAGTGTTTCACGGTAAGCAACTTGTGGTCTACCTATATTAGCTTCTACACCAAATTCATCTTTCATTCTTCTAACTAAAACTTCTAAGTGTAATTCACCCATACCACTAATAACAGTTTGTCCTGTTTCAGTATCTGTTTTATATCTGAATGTTGGATCTTCTTCAGCTAATTTTTGTAAAGCTTGAGCAAGTTTATCTTGATCAGCTTTTGATTTTGGTTCAATAGCTTCATCAATAACTGGTTCTGGGAATTCCATACCATTCATAACTACTGGATTTTTTTCATCGCATAGTGTATCAGCAGTAGTAGTATTTTTTAATCCTACTAGAGCAGCTATTTCACCAGTATAAACTTCAGAGATTTCTTTTCTTTGGTTAGCATGCATTTGTAGAATACGACCAACTCTTTCTTTAACATCTTTTGTACTATTTAAGATGTATGAACCACTTGATAAGTGTCCAGAATATACTCTAAAGAAAGCTAGACGTCCTACAAATGGATCTGTCATTATTTTGAAAGCCATTGCTGTAAATGGTTCATCATCACTTGGATGACGTAATACTAATTTACCATTTTTATCTGTACATTCAATTGCTTCAACATCTGTTGGAGCTGGCATGTAATCGATAATAGCATCTAGAGCTAATTTAACACCAGTATTTGATAGTGCACTACCACACATTACTGGGAAGAATTCAGCTTTTAAAACACCTTTTCTGATTGCACTTTTAATTTCTGCTACAGATAATTCTTCGCCTTCAAGATATTTTTCCATTAAAGAATCATCGAATTCAACTGCTTTTTCAATTAGTTCAATTCTTTTTTCTTCAACTAAATCTTTTAAATCATCTGGAATAGGAATTTCTTCATAATTTTCATGTTCATCTGTTCTATCAAAATGATATGCTTTCTTTTCAATTAAGTCGATAATTCCATTAAATTCTTGTTCAGCTCCAATAGGCCATTGAATAGGAGCATAATTTACACCTAATCTTTTTCCAATTGTATCTAAACTAAATTCAAAGTCAGCACCTAGTTTATCCATTTTATTAACAAAAATCATTCTAGGTACTTTATATTCAGTAGCTTGACGCCATACTGTTTCTGATTGAGGTTCTACACCTGCATTACCATCAAGTAAGCAAATTGAACCATCTAAAACTCTTAATGATCTTTGTACTTCAACAGTGAAGTCTACGTGTCCTGGAGTATCAATGATATTTAAACGATATCCTTTCCAGTGAGCAGTTGTTGCTGCACTAGTTATTGTGATACCACGTTCTTTTTCTTGTTCCATCCAGTCCATTTGTGATTCACCATCATGTGTTTCACCTATTTTATGTGTAATACCAGTATGAAAAAGTACTCTTTCTGTAAATGTTGTTTTTCCAGCATCTATATGAGCCATAATACCAATATTACGAATTTTATCTATTGTAACATCTCTTGCCATACCTTTTTACTCCTACCATCTATAATGTGCAAATGCTTTATTAGCTTCAGCCATTTTATGAACGTCTTCACGTTTTTTAACAGCTCCACCTACACCATTTGCTGCATCCATTATTTCATTTGCTAAATTTTCAGCCATGCTTTTACCATTTCTAGTTTTGGCATAGTTTACTAACCAACGTAGTGCTAATGCTTGACTTCTATCGTCTTTAACTTCGATAGGAACTTGAACATTTGAGCCACCAACTCTTCTAGATTTAACTTCTAAAAGAGGTTTTACATTTTCTAATGCTTTGGCATAAACATCCATTGGTTCTTCATTTGTCTTTTCTTTTATCATATCAAATGCTTGATATAAGATTTTTTCAGCAGTACCCTTTTTACCATCTTGCATAATTTGATTAATTAATTTTGTAACTACTTTAGAGTTATAAATAGGATCTGGTAACACATCTCTTTTAACTGCACGTCTCTTACGCATAATTTTTCTCTCCTTCCATATTATATTTAATTAGTATTAATTATTTTTTGGTTTCTTAGTACCATATTTACTACGGCTTTGTTTTCTATTTTCAACACCTTGAGTATCAAGTGTACCACGAATAATATGATAACGAACACCGATTAAGTCTTTAACACGACCTCCACGTACTAATACAACGCTATGTTCTTGTAAGTTGTGTCCTTCTCCTGGAATATAAGTATCAACTTCTCTACCATTAGATAATCTAACACGAGCATATTTACGAAGTGCTGAGTTAGGTTTCTTTGGTGTACGAGTTCCAACCTTTGTACATACTCCTCTTTTTTGTGGACTGTTTTGAATAGTAGATACTCTATCCTTACTATTAAAACCTACATTAAGAACTGGGCTTTTACTCTTTTTAGTTTTGTCTTTTCTGTTTTTTCTAACTAATTGATTAATAGTTGTCATGTAATTCCTCCTTCCATATACACACATCCTGGTGTATCAAAATATCCATTAAATTAGATTCTACTTGCGATAGAACCTAAATCAAAATGCAAAGATAATATATCATTTATCGTTTGTATTGTCAACAAAAAACGAGAATTTTAATTCTCGCTCTCAGTATAATCTAAATAACCATTTGTAGTATAATGTTTGCAATTAAGATATGAATCTATTACATAATCTTCCGTTTGGTCATTATAATATGAAATACTAAATCCTAAACAAGTTTTATCAGTAATAGTATCTTCATATAATTCACCATCATCTATTAAGAAATTAATATCTAATTTTAGTTTTTTATCAATACTTGGATAAATATTATTATCTTCTAAGTATGACTTAGTAGCTTCTGTTATTTCGTTTTCAAATTGTTCATATTTATTATTATATAAAGAATTTTTATGACTGCTGTATATTAATATTAATATTATTAATAATACTATTAACCATACATAAACTATTAATCTTATATATTTAGGTAATTTCATGAATTTTTTCCATAATTTTTTAAAGAAATTACTAATTATTTGCCATAGTTTTTTAAAAAAGTTTTTAATATTTTCTAGTATATTTTTTTTCTTAGTCTTTTTAGCCATTATTTGAACCTCCAAAATATCCTTCCGTTACATATTCACCACAATTTATATAAGATTTGATTACATATTCATCATTTTCTTTATAAACGTTACTAAAACCTGAACATTTAGATGATGAATTATCATTATATAGTTCTTCTATGTAGTTCAATCCTATTAAATCATCTGATGTTATGTTAAGTATATCATGTTCTAAGTCAGTTTGGTAGTCATTTAAATAATTTAATGTCGCATTATATAATTTTGTTTCTAGATTATGATAATAATCATAGTTTATTGTATTTTCAGTTACTGGTTGAGTATTATTGTCTTCTTTTTCAATTAATGTATTTGTACTTTCTGTTACTACATTGTTGTTATTATAATTTGTGGATACATTGTTATATAAAGAATTTATCATATAAGCAGCTAGTAGTAGAAGAAATGCTAAGATGCACATATAGATAATCATTTCACGCATTCCCCAACCTTTATTATTAAGTTTCATAGTTCCACCTCTAAATTTCATATAACATTATAATACAATTTAATTCTTTTTACAAAATAAAGCATAAAAAAAGACGATTAAATCGTCTTTAACTTTAATGAATTATACTAATTCAACAGTTGCTCCAGCTTCTTCAAGTTGTGCTTTAATTTCTTCAGCTTCACTAGCAGGAATGTTTTCTTTAACATTTCCGCCATTGTCAGCTAATCCTTTAGCTTCTACTAAACCTAAACCAGTAACTTCTTTTAATACTTTGATTACTTGCATCTTAGTAGCACCACAGTCTTTTAATACTACTGTTTTAGTAGCATTATCGTCTGCAGCAGCTCCGTCACCAGCAGCAGGTGCAGCAGCTACAGCTACAGCACTTGGATCTACTCCAAATTCTTCTTTCATTGCGTCAACTAATTCTTTAACTTCAAGAATAGTCATTTCTTTTAAAGCACTTATAAATTCATCTTTTGTTAATTTTGCCATATTATATCTTCCTTTCTTTCTAATTAATTATTTTCTAATTGTTCAGCATATAGGTTTAAACCAATAGCTAAATCTCTTACGTATTGAATCATTCCACCAGCCAACATTGTTAGTAAGCCTTCTCTTGATGGAATAGATGCATACTCTTTAATAGTGTCTAAATCTGCTTTTTCACCTTCGATGATACCAACTGTAATATTAGCTTTCTCATGGTCTTTAGCAAATTTAGATATAACCTTAATAGGTTCTAATAAATCTTTTCCGTAGCAAATAGCATTAGGTCCTTCTAGGAAACCTTCTAAGTTGATATCTAAGTCATCAACAGCTCTTTTTAGTAATGTGTTTTTATAAATCTTAACTTGGCTATCAGATTTTTTTAATTCTGCTCTTAAATCACTAAGTTCTGATACTGTTAGGCCTTGATAAGTAAAAATTATTACTGAAGAATTGTTTTTTATGACATCTTTGATTTCTTCAACTACAGCTTTTTTGCCTTCAATAATTTTTGCGTTTGCCATATTTCCTCCTTATAATCTATAAAAAAAGCTTCCATCTCGTGGAAAGCTTAAAATACATTATAGAATGTTTATTCAAGTTTTCCTCGGCGAGATTTATTTTTGTACTCGCTGTCTTCGGAGATTCGTCTTTTTTTTAATCAATCATATTATATTCTAATACTTATTAATTGTCAAAGGAATTTAAATCAATTTTAATTCCAGGACCCATAGTACTAGATACAACAATATTTTTAATATATTTACCTTTTACAACTGATGGTTTAGCTTTTGTAATTGTATTAACTACATAATCTAAATTTTCTAGTAGTTGTTTATCAGTAAATGATACTTTACCAATTATAGTATGAACATTACCGAATGAATCAGTTTTGTATTCAACCATACCTTTTTTAATATCATTAACAGCTTTTTCTGTATCAGCAGTTACTGTTCCTGATTTTGGATTTGGCATTAAACCTTTAGGTCCTAATATTTTACCAATTTTTCCTAATTGAGGCATCATATCTGGACTTGCTACGATTACATCATAATCAAACCAGTTTTCTTTTTCGATTTTTGCTATCATATCAGTATCACCAACGTAGTCAGCACCAGCTTTTTTAGCTGCTTCAGCTGCGTCTCCTTTAGCAATTACTAATACTTTTTGAGTTTTTCCTGTACCATTAGGTAATACCATAGAACCTCTTAATTGTTGTTCTGATTTTTTAGTATCAAGATTTAAGTTAAATGCTACTTCTACTGAACTATCAAATTTAGTAATAGAAGTTTCTTTAACTAATTTTATTGCTTCGTCTTTAGTATATAATTTTTTCTTATCTACTTTTTTTGAAGCTTCCACATACTTCTTTCCTGATTTTTTCATCATCTTACCTCCTAATTGTGGTTTATTAGCGGATTATTTATTTATATAATTATTCTTCTGTTTTTTCTTCAGTTTCTTCTTCGCCGATTACTTCAACTTCATGTTCTTCTTGAGCTTCTGCTTCCATTGCTTCTAATTCAGCTTCTCTTTTAGCAGCTTCTTTAGCTTCTTTTTCAGCTTCAGCTTGTTGAGCAGCTAGTTCAGCATCATTAAGTCCTTTAACTGCTACACCCATGTTTCTAGCAGTACCTTCAATAATTTTCATAGCACTTTCAACATCATAAGCGTTTAAGTCTGGTAACTTAGTTTCAGCTATTTGTCTTAAATCATCAATAGTTATAGTTGCAACTACTTCGTTTGCACCTTTTGAACTACCTTTTTGAATTTTTGCCGCTTTTTTAATTAAGAATCCAGCAGGTGGAGTCTTAAGAACAAAGTCAAAACTTCTGTCTTCATAAATGCTAATTTCAACAGGAACTATATCTCCCATTTTATCTTTTGTTGCATCATTGAATTTTGTACAGAATTCTTGAATATTAATACCTGCAGGTCCTAATACAGTACCAACTGGTGGTGCTGGAGTAGCTTTGCCAGCAGGAATTTGTAATTTTATTTTCTTTACAGCTTCTTTTGCCACGAAAAACACCTCCTATAATTTTTTTCGCGAAAGTGGTAAAAGGCATCCGCTTTTCCCTCCCACTTATTAAATTACATGCAAAAACACGTAATTGCACTTAAGATAGTAACACAATAAGTAAAAAAAGACAACTAAAAGTTGCCTTTTTAAAATAATTTTATGATTATTCCGTGATAATGTCTTAATAGTTATTCCACGAAAATGTCCCAATGATTTATAATATTCCGTGGTGATGGGATAATGA